>Ga0207421_10001550_pt1 | contig 29329 bp, 41 predicted proteins | sample SodLakKL_010_SED_4_FD_187542 | JGI IMG/M metagenome (GOLD analysis project Ga0207421, IMG submission 187542) | Alkaline sediment microbial communities from Lake Tanatar, Kulunda Steppe, Russia - 8KL_010_SED (SPAdes) (version 2) | ecosystem: Environmental > Aquatic > Non-marine Saline and...
AAGATGAGATTCCAAAATTAAAGTCACGAATTAATTTTGTTAATGTATCTAATCTTTTAGAATAATTTATCTAATTTAAATCAAATATTGTTTTTTGTTTGACATAAAATTGACTAGGGTGTATAATTATATATGAATAATTATTAATATATTAATTTATGAAAAAATCAACAAAAACAATCATTTGGTTATTTATAACCCTTATCTTGATGTTTATAGTATTTTTTCTGATTATAGATTCAATTGAGGAAAGAAGTGAAAATGGTGAGCCTGTAGATACAAGTAAACCAGCTTGGACAGAGTATGAAAGTGAAGATTTAGAATTTTCAATTTCTCACCCTGATGATGCAGATATTGAAGCTACAGAAGGCAAACGAGTAGCATTTCAGCTTTTGGGACCAAACCAGGAGCCAGCTACTGAGATATATGATGGAATGCGAGTGGTGATTTCAAGTTTTTCCCATGATCAAAATATTAGCCTAAAAGAGTCAATTGAGAATAATATTTCTGAAAATGTTTTGCCAGTTGCTGAAATACTAGAGGATCTAAAAGTAGATAATGAGTATGATAAAGCTAGCTATAGCTATGTTGTCGATACTTTAGGAATTTTTCATCACTATATTATCCCTGTTTATCCTGGACTAGCTTTTGATGTTTCATATTTTGCCAGCGATGATCAATATGAAGAAATTGCTAGAAAAATGATTGCTTCATTTACTATTGAAAATGAAGAGAAATTTAGTACTGAGATTGAGGATTTAATAGAAGTCAGCAAGCCTCAACTGGCACAAAGTGTTAGCTCGCCAATAGAAATAAGTGGTAGAGCACGCGGAACTTGGTTTTTTGAAGGTGATTTTAGTATAGTATTAACTGATTGGAATGGACGCATAATTGGTGAAGCAATTGCTCAAAGTGAAGATGATTGGATGACTGAAGATTTTGTCAATTTTAATGCTAATTTAGAATATGAAATTGATGAAGAAATATATAGTCCAAAAGCAACAATCATTTTTCAAAAAGATAATCCTTCAGGACTACCAGAGCATGACAATGCTTTAGAATATCCAATTTATTTACAAATTGATTAATAATAATTAAATAAAAAAATATGCATGAACAAAGAGAAAAATTATCAAAAACTACCCTTGATAAAAAAAGAGCCATTGACTCCATAAAGGAAGAGTTAGAAGCTGTTGATTGGTATAATCAACGAGCTGATGCTACCGACGATGAAGAACTTAAAAAAATTCTTCAACATAATGCAAAAGAAGAAAAAGAACACGCTGCTATGTTAATTGAATGGTTAAGAAAAAATGATCAAGAATTTGCTGATGAGATTAAAGAATATTTATTCAAAGATGAAAAAATAGCATAAGGTATGATAAAAAATAAAAAAGAAGCCAATAGCTATATTGAAAAAAGCCATAAAATTTTAAAATCCAAAGAAGAATGTATTGAACAATTGCTAAACACTTTAAATGTGGTTGGAGAAATTACCAGATTTAAAATTATTTTTCTTCTCAGGGATCAAAAAAAACTCTATATCAATGAAATTTCTGAAATTCTTGATATTAGCCAAAGCGCAGTATCTCATCAAGTAAATGTTTTACAGAGAGCCGGACTAATTAAGAAAAAAAGAGAAGGGCAAAGAAAGTCCTGTAGTTTAGTGCCTAGTAAGTTAATTTCAGATTTACTTAAAAATTTACAGGCAATTGAAAAATTTGCTATTAATTAATTTAGATGGGGGGTGAAAATTATGATTAAAAAAATATTACTTGTACCACTTTTGTCAATATTTCTATTTGCCGGAGTAGTACAAGCACAAGCACAAACAAACGACCTACCAAATCCTGGTATGTTACCAGACAGTCCTTTTTATTTTCTAAAAAACTGGTCTGAAAATATAAGAACTTTCTTTATCACCGATAATGTTGCCAAAGCAGAGCGTTTTCTGAATTTATCAGAAAAGCGATTAGCTGAAGCAAACGCACTTAAAGCTAGAGAAAGATCTGAAATTGCCGAAAGGACAATTGAGAGATATCAAGATAAACTCGATAAAGCTTTAGTAAAAGCTGAAGAAGCAAGAGAAAAGGGCATTGACACTGATGAAGTTTTAAACAAAGTTTCAGCTGCAATGTTTAAGCATCAAGAAGTTCTAGCTGATATATATGAGCAGATACCTGAACAAGCTAAGTCAGGTATTGAGCAAGCAATGCAAGCTTCAATGCAAAGACAAGAGCAGGCTTTAGAAGCTATTTCTAGTGAAAAAAGGGAAGAAGCAATGGAAAATCTTGAGATAAAAAGGCAAGAAAGGGAGCAAAGGTTTGAAGAACTAAGAAACCGAGGAGTTCCAGTTCCTGAAATTCCAGAAAGAAACAGAGCTAGACAAGAAATTGAAGAACTAAATAATGAAGTTGATATTTTAGAAACTTCAAATAATTCAGAAATACCAGCTGAAGCAGCTAATGCTCAAAATCGAGGAGGACGATAAATTATTGTTGACTGCTTAAAAAAATGTTATTTTATAATTAAGATAAATAAATTAATATTTTTAAATTATGTCAAACGACAAACAAGAAAAACCACAGAAAATAAATGGTATGGCTATTTTAAGTTATCTAGGAATTTTAGTTTTAATTCCACTTCTAATTGCAAAAGATGATAGCTTTGTTAAATTTCATGCCCAGCAAGGACTTGTGCTTTTAATCTTTGGTATGGTGGGAATGTTTATTGGAGTTATTCCAATTCTTGGTTGGATTCTTTCCCCGATAATTAGTTTAACTTGGTTAGTTTTTGTTATCCTAGGTATTTTAAATGTAGTAGCTAACAAAAAGCAAAAACTTCCCCTTATTGGCAAATATGCTGATAAGTTTAAAATTTAAGCATTTACATTAATTAAATTCTATGTTAATGTTTTTGTCTAATTAAACAGATTCGAATTTTCAAGCCTTTTAAGATAAGTGACTTTTGAGAGATCGAGTCACTTATTTTTTATTATGTCAGAAAAGAAAACTACTTTTGCCTCACTTGGCATTAAAGATTCAATTCTTAAAGTTTTATCAAAACAAGAATTAATTACACCCACTCCAATTCAAGAACAAGCAATCGGACCAATCTTAGAAGGTCATGACTTGGTTGGGATTGCTCAAACCGGGACTGGAAAAACCCTGGCTTTTGGTATTCCAATGCTTGAGAGATTGTCATCTTCAAATGGAAAAGGATTAATTGTAGTTCCAACCAGAGAGCTAGCTAGTCAGGTTTCAGAAAGTATCAAAGCAGTTGGTGCGCCCTTTGGTCTAAAAACGGCTGTTTTAATTGGTGGTGAATATATTCAAAAACAAATATTTAATTTAAGAAAAAAACCACATATTGTGATTGCCACTCCAGGTCGTTTAATAGATCATCTAAAGCGAAAAACTTATAGTTTAAATAATGTAAAAATGATTGTGCTTGATGAAGCTGATATGATGTTTGATTTAGGTTTTGCTCCTGATATGGAAGAAATCCTAAAACAAGCGCCAGAAAATAGACAAACTTTGCTATTTTCCGCCACTATGCCTTCTGCGATTGCCAAGCTTTCAGCTAAATATCTGAAGTTGCCTATAAGAATTGAAGTTGCCCCGCAAGGAACAACAGCTGAAACAGTTGAGCAGGAAGTAATTATTCTTAAATCCTCAAATCGTTTTTCTTATTTACAAGATATACTTTCAAAAAATCAAGGATCAATTTTAGTCTTTGTTAGAACTAAGCGTGGAGTTTCAGATTTAAATAAAAGATTAGTTGGCCTTTCTCATTCAGTAGATGAGATACATTCTAATTTATCCCAAGCTCGTCGAAAGAAGACTCTTGAGTCCTTTAGAGGTGGAAAAACCAGAATTCTAATAGCAACCGATGTGGCTGCTCGTGGACTTGATATAAAGGGAATTGAGTTAGTAGTAAATTATAATTTACCCGACGCTAATATTGACTACGTTCACAGAATTGGCAGAACCGGAAGAGCTGGTTTAGTTGGCAGGGCAATATCATTGGCAACTGTTGATCAATTAAAAAATATCTCCGGAATTGAAAGATTGATTAATAAAAAGATATCTATCAAAGATAATCATAATTTAATTGAAAAAGAAAAGAAAAATCCTGTTATAAAAACTAAATCCTATAAATTAAATAAACCAAATAAAAACAAACATCGTGGTCACAATCAGAGGGGAAGAAAAGTCAGAGCTAAGCGCTTTAAAAACAATTAAATAAAATAAAAGCAGGCATAAAATATATATTATAGGCCTGTTTTTTTATTTGTCTTTACAAGTGAACGATTGTTTACTATACTAAATACATATGTTAAAAAAAGAAAAATTAGAGATTATAAAATTCTATCGCCAAGAAAAGCGAATGCCAAGTTACTCAGAAATAATGAGTTTGTTAAGTTATAAGTCAAAAAACTCAGTTTTTAGGTTGGTTAAAAAATTAAAAACCGAAAGCTTTCTTGATCAAGATAAACAGGGAAGACTAACCCCTAAAAATATGTTTAGTGACTTAAAGGTTTTAGGGCAAGTAAAAGCTGGTTTTCCTTCATCAGCTGAAGAAGAATTAATTGACACCATGAGTCTGGATGAATATTTAATTAAAAATAAAGAAGCTAGCTATATGCTTAAAGTTGATGGTGACTCTATGAAAGATGCCGGGATAATGGCCGGGGATATGGTGCTAGTTGATAGATCGTTGAGTCCAAGTGATGGTGATATTGTTATAGCTGATGTTGATGGTCAATGGACGATAAAGTATTTAAAAAAGAAAGGAAGAAATGTTTATTTAAAATCTGCCAATAAAAAATATCAAGATATTTACGCTAGCGAAGAAATAAGGGTAGCGGCTGTAGTAAAAGCAGTTATTCGTAAATATTAATATGAACACAAAATTTGCTCATACAATTTTACACATTGATGCTGATGCTTTTTTTGTCTCTTGTGAGGAGGCTAGTCGGCCGGATTTAAAAAATCAAGCTGTAGTTACCGGACTAGAGCGTGGAGTCATTTCTGCCCTTAATTACAAGGCTAAAGCTTGTGGTCTAAAGCGAGCGATGAGTGTAAGAGAAGCAAAGAGAATTTGTCCCGATCTAGTTTTTTTAGCTGGTGATTATAGGACATACAGTTTGTACTCACAGAGAATGAACAGAATAGTTCGTCGTTTTTGTGATAATTTAGAAGAGTATAGCATTGATGAATGTTTTGTTGATTTAAGTGGTTTCAATAATTCAGAGAACTTAGCTTTTGAGATTAAAAAAACTTTAGATAAGGAGTTAGGCTTTAATTTTTCTTTAGGTTTAGCTCCTACTAAAGTTTTGGCAAAAATTGCTTCCAATTGGCAAAAACCCGATGGTTTAACAATTATCAGAAAAGAAGAAGTTAGTAGTTATTTAAGAAATCTTGATCTAGAAAAAATTTGGGGAATTGGTTTTAAAACTAAGGCACGTTTAAATAGTTTGGGAATAAAAACTGCTCTTGATTTAGCTCAGAAGAGCTATGATTTTATAAAACAATTAGAGAAACCTTACCGAGAAATTTGGCATGAATTAAGAGCTGAGCCGGTTTATTTAGTTAACAAACAAAAGAAATTTAACAACTATTCTATTTCAAAAACTAAAACCTTTAAAAATAGCTGTGATTATAATTATATTTTTTCCCATTTATCTCAAAATTTAGAAAATGCTTGTGCTAAATTAAGAAGTCAAAATTTATTTTGTCAAAAGGTTTATTTTTTTCTAAAGTCTAGTGATTTAAAAATTTATGACTATAAGTTTTGCCTAAACCTTTCCACCAACAATCCTTTGGAAATTTTAAAACAAATTGATAAATATCTACCTTTAATTTTTAACTCAAAATTAATTTATCGAGCCACTGGTGTGGTTTTGTTTTCTCTTTATAAAAACACTTCTTTTCAGCCAGACTTATTTGGTCAAAGCAAAAAGGAGCAAAAAATCTCTAAATTATTTAAAGAAATGGATAAAACATCTAAAAGATATGGTAAAGCTACGGTTTTTTTAAGTTCTAGTTTAAAAGCAAAAAAAGACTTGAAAGTAGAGGAAAAAATCTTAAATATTCCATATTTAGGGAAATGTTATTAACTACTTTTCTTTTTTTTATTTATCATGCTAGAATGGCCTAGTAATTTTTAAAAATCTTTATGAATAAAAAAAGAAAGCTTTTTTATTTAATTTCATCTATTATAATCATATCACTTAGCAGTTTTTTGTTTGTAGCACAAAAGCAGCTTTTTGGTTTTAATAATTCTATTGAAATTAAAGAAATAGAGATAAATAAAGAAATTCCACCTTTAGTTGATATAGAAAAGAGAATTGAAATAAAGTCAGGTAGCACTTTTGGTCAATTAATGACTGAAGCCGGACTGGGTGCTAGTTTGGCTAATGAAATTTATTATAGTTGCCAAGATGAATATGATCTGGCTAGAATTAGTGCTGGCAGAGAAATAGTTTTAAGCTATTGCCCTGAAACTGAAGCTTTAAAATCACTATATTATCAAATTAACAATGATGATGAGTTAATAATGGAGAGAAACTTAGAGACTGATAGCTGGAAAGCTAAAAAACAAAAAATAGATTATGATGTAAGAATAGAAAGCAAAGAAGCGGTTATAAATTCATCCATGTATAATGCGGCTTTAAGTAATAATATTGATGAGCGAGCTATTGTTTCTTTAGCTAATGCATTTCAATGGACTTTGGATTTTTCTATGGATACTCAAAAAGGAGATGAATTTAAATTTATCTATGAAGCTCGTTATTTAAATGATGAATATGTAAGACCTGGTAAAATATTGGCGGCTAAGTATATAAATGGAGAAAATGAGTATAGAATATATTATTTTGAAGAAAGTCAGGAAAATAAAGGATATTTTAATGAAGAAGGTAATTCTGTACAAAAGATGTTTTTGAGAGCTCCAGTTGCGTATAAATATATTTCCTCAGGCTTTACTACTGGCTCACGCTATATTCAAGCCTTCAACATCTCCACTGGCCATCGAGCAATTGATTATGCTGCTCCAATGGGAACGCCAATCAGAGCGGTTGGTGATGGCACTATAACTTATGTTGGCTGGAGAGGTAATTATGGTAATTTTATCTCTATTCGCCACAACGGCACCTATAGCACAAATTACGCACATTTGTCGCGATTTGCTGTCAGTCGTGGTCAAAGGGTTAGCCAAGGTGATGTCATAGGCTATGTGGGCTCTACTGGACTTTCAACTGGACCGCACTTGCACTATGAAATGGTCAAAAATGGAGTAAAAATTAATCCATTAACTGAAGTTCTGCCACCAGGAGAAGCAATAAAAGAAGAGAATCTAGATAGATTCTATGAAGAGATTTCTTCTTGGCAAGAAATGTTAGATTAAGAGAAAATTATATTATCTAATTATTAAAAGATTTTAACTTCTAGTTAAAGTCTTTTTTATTTAAAAAAGTTTAATTTAATTAAATAATATGTTAAAATTATTATATTAATAAAATCAAATTAATATAATTAATTTTATGTCTAAAAAAATAAGCAAGGAGGAGTATTATTTAAAAATTGCCCAAACAGTTGGAATCAAAAGTAATTGTTTAATGGTTGGCCATGGTGCAATAATTGTCAAAGATGATCAAATAATTTCCACTGGCTATGTTGGCTCTCCTAGAAAAACTCTTGATTGTGCCAAACTAGGCTATTGTATTAGAAGAAAAAAGCAAGTTAAATCAGGAACCGGTTATGAAATGTGTCGCTCAGTTCACGCTGAGATGAATGCAATCATTAATTCCGCTAGAGCTGGAGTGTCTCTTTTGGGAGCGGATATGTTTTTGTCAGCTAGTAAACGTGATAAAGAAGATTTTAAATTAGTTAACGCCTATCCATGTGTTTTGTGTAAAAAGATGATAATTAACGCCGGGATTAATCGCTTTATTGGCAATGATGAAAAAGGAGAAATAAAAGTGTATCAGGTAAGTGATTGGGTAAAAGACTGGGAGACGCTAGAAGATTTAGAAAATGATAAGGACCAATATTTTATTGATTATAATAAAAAATAATTAAAAAACTATGTTAAACGCAAAAAATTTTGCTCTAGCTGGAGCAATTATGTGGTCACTTGCTTGGTTTTTGTTTGTAGTCTTTATTTTAGCCACAGGTGCTGGAGAAGGTTTTATTAATTTCATGCTTAGCTCTTTTATTGATGGCTATCAACTCAACTGGACAGGAGCTTTTCTGACTTTAGTTTTCTGCTTTATTGATGGCTTTATTTTCTTCTATCTTATGGCTGTAATTTATAATGCTTTAAGTAAAAAGACTAAAAAAACAGAAAATACTGAGAGTCAAAATATTAATCAATATTAATTTATGCTAAAAATTAAAAAACAGCCTCACCTTCTATGCAGTGCTGGTGAGATAGCTAAAAATGTAATACTCCCCGGTGATCCGGGAAGAGTTCTTCGTGTAGCTAAAATGCTAGACTCCTACAAAGAAATTTCTTTTAATCGTGAATATCGGGTAGTGACTGGGAAATATAAAAAAGTGCCAGTTACGATATGCTCAACTGGTATTGGCGGACCTTCAACAGCTATTGCTATGGAAGAATTAATTAGCTTAGGTGCTAAAAACTTCATTCGTTTGGGCTCTTGTGGGTCCAATCAAAAGACAATTAAAATTGGTGACTTAATAATCTCTGATAGTGTTATAAGGGAAGATCATACTTGTCTGGATTATGTGTCTATAAAGTATCCTGCAATTGCTGATCCTGATTTATTAGCAGTTATTAAAAATCAAGCCAAACGATTAAAATATCCTCATCATTGTGGACTAACAATTACTGTTGATGGACTATATTCACCAAGAACTAAGGAAATTAAAAATTATTGGCAAAAATTTAATACTTTAGCCCAAGACATGGAAGCGGGAACGGTTTTAACTTTAGCTAGATTAAAGCAAGTAAAAGCTGGCGTAGTGCTTTTGGTGGTAAATAGAGAAGGGGAAAAAGAAATTAGAACTAAAATTGCTGACTATTCAATTCAAGCGCAAAAAAACAAGGGTCAATTAATGAAAAATGAAGAAAAGGCCGCGCGCCTAATATTGGAATCTTTTGTATATAATCATAAAGCATAAAATGGGAGAAAAATATATTGGCACAAAATTTAAAACTATTTATTTAGATGATTTTAGGCCTAACAAAACAGAAAAAATAATTATTAAGCAATTAATAAAGATTGGTAAAGATTTAGGTAAATTAGGTTTTAAAGATAAAAATGGTGGCAATTTTAGTTTTAAAACTAAAAGAGGAATAATTATTAAAACCACTGGCTCTTATCCACATCAACTAAAGCCCGATGATTTTGTGTTGCTGACTAAAATTTCTGGTGATAAAGTTTTTGTTTATGGTAAATGTGAGCCAAGTTCAGAAGCTAGACTTCATTTTAAAATCTATAATACAAGAGAAGATGTTAAATGTGTTCTTCATAGTCATGATAATTTAGCTATAAATTTAAAAGAAAAAATAAAAGGGCCAATTTATATAAAAGAGTATCCCTATGGAAGCCTAGAGTCAGCTAGAGCGATTAAACGTGCGGCTAGTAAAGGAGATTATATTATTATGAAAAATCACGGAGTTTTTGCTTTAGGAAAAAGCATAAAAGCTACTTTTAATTTAATATATAAATACCATGAAAAGTTTAAAACAATTAAAAACAAAACTTCCAGAGACAGTAAAATTAGAAAAAAATAAAGTCTATATAATCGATCAAGTACTACTTCCTGATAAATTAAAATTTATTGAATTAAAAAATTATCAGCAAGCTATTTTAGCTATTAAAGAATTTAATGTCAGAGGTGCTCAAGCAATTGGTGCTGTTGGTGCTGCCGGACTTTATTTAGCAAGTAAAAAATATTTTAAAAAAGATAAAAATGAATTTGTAAAATATTTAAAAAAAACTGGTAAGGAAATAATTAAAGCTCGACCAACTGCTAGCAATTTATCGTGGGCGATAAATTATTTAATAGATAATTTAGACAATAGCAGTGTTTTAAATATAAAAAAAAGTATTTTGAAAAATTATCAAGATATTTTAAAAACTGAAGTAGAAAATAATTTAAAAATAGGTAAATTTGGTGAAAAGTTAATTAAAAAGAATTATAAAATATTAACACATTGTAATGCGGGGTCATTATCAGCTATATGGTTTGGCACAGCCACTGCTCCAATTTACAGTGCTTGGCTTAAAAACAAAAAACCTTTCGTTTTAATAGATGAAACTAGACCCTGGCTTCAAGGCTCACGTCTAACTGCCTGGGAGATGAAACAAGTTGGTATTGATTATCAAATTAATATTGATAGTGCAGTTGGGTATTTAATGAGCAAAAAATTAGTGGATATAATCATCGTTGGTGCTGATAGAATTGCTAAAAATGGAGATGTGGCCAATAAAATTGGAACTTATCCTCTAGCTTTAATGGCTAAAGAGCATAAAATTCCTTTCTATGTGGCGGCAGTAAAGTCAACTATTGATTTTAAATGTTTAACAGGTGATGATATAAAAATTGAAGAAAGAGCCCCAGAGGAAATTTTAAAGCATACTTCCTATTGGGAAAATAAAAATTTAGCTAAGAAAAAAACTAAAAGCTTTGATCCACTGCTTGAAATTGCCCCTAAAGGATCTCAGGCTTTTAATCCAGTCTTTGACATTACCCCCGCTAAACTAATAAGCGCTATTATAACTGAAGAAGGAATTATTGAAGCTAAAAAAATCAGAAATTTAAATATTTAACACAAAAACCCTTGTCATAATTTATTTTAAATGCTAAAGTATAGATAATTATATAAAATATGAAGAAAAAGAAAAAAAGAACAGATGACTATGGAGCCTTATTTATCCCAGCCGGTGTCTTAACTGGAATTGGATTTGGATTTTTATATGACCAATTAATAGCCGGATTATTTATTGGCCTCGGATTTGGGTTTACTCTTTTTGCCATTAGTGGTATAATTGAAAAACATAAATAGTACATTTAATATAATTTTATAAATTTAATTAATCAAAAACGTATGAACAAAAAAAATTTATTTTTGAGTTTAGGTTTAGGTTTAACCGTTCTAGTGCTTAGTGCATGTGGCACTCCAGCAGTAGAAGAAGAACCTCAAGATCCATTTTTAGAAGAAGATCCAGTAATGGAAGAAGAAATGATTGAAGAAGAACAAGAAATGGAATTTGAAGAAGAACCTATTTTTGAAGAAGAAGAAATGATGGAAGAAGAAGAAATGATGGAAGAAGAAGAAATGATGGAAGAGGAAGAAGATATGATTGATATTCAAGTTGAGTAATACATATTAGCAACGTATTAAAACAGGCCAATTTATTGGCCTGTTTTTTGCTAAATAAAAATAAAAATGATAAAATAAACTTAAGATAATTAATAAAAAAATCTATGAAAAAAACAAAAATTATTTCATTTATTTCTGTTTTGTTTCTAGTTCTTATTCTAACTGCTTGTAGTAGTGAACAAGAGGAAGAAGAACCAGAACAACAAACAGAAGTCACTACCGCCAAAGAATTAATTGAAAGAGATGAATCTCTTTTATGCTATAGCCAACAACAAGAAGAAGATGCGATAATAAGTTCTACGCATTATTTTGACAATCAAAATGAGCGCATGAGAACTGACTCAGAAATAGAATTGCTATCTGAAGATAAAATAATTAACTCCAGCTACATCGTAGAAGATAATTGGGCATATTCCTGGGGTAATTTAAGTTTAATGGATGTTGAAGGTGTTAAATTCCAACTTGATGAGTCTCAACAACAAGAAGAGCAAGATGAGCTAGACTTAGAAGAAGAGTTAGAGTTTACTTGTCAAAGCTGGCAGGTAGATGATTCCACTTTTGATTTACCAGAAGATGTAGAATTTGTAGATATGACAGAATTTTTAAATCAAATGAAAAGTCTACAAACGCCAGAAATTGGTGAAGAACAAATTGAGTCAATGATTGAAGACCAAGGTGGTCTGGAAAATCAAGAGGATATTGAGTCAATGATTGAAGAGCAAACTGGCTTTGAAAATCAAGAGGAAGTTCAATCAAGAGTTGAAGAAGAAATGGAAGATTTTGATCTTGATTCTTTAATGCAATAGTTTATTAAATTAATTAAAATAAAATGACTAACAATAAAGAAATTATAATTTTTATTGGAGCATTTTTGGTATTTTTTGTTGCCATATTTTTCTTGTTTGAGAAAAAACAAAACGATAATCAACTTGAAAGGGAAAAACAAAGAGAGTATGCGCAGCAGTGGATAGAATATTATAATTCGTATGCAAAAAGTGAAACAGAGGAATCAGTAAAATTCTTATTTTTTGGTGATTTAATGCTTGATCGCCATGTCAGAGAAGTTATATCTCGCCAGGGAGTTGATCATATTTTTTCACTCCTAAATGAAGAATCTTTTACCAAGGATTATGATTATGTTTTTGCTAATTTAGAGGGAGCGGTTACAGATGGTGGAAAGCATTACCCACCAGAGCTCTTATATGACTTTGCCTTTGAACCTGAAACTGTTGGAGCATTAAAAGATTATAATTTCAATATTTTTAATTTAGCCAATAATCACTTATCTGATCAAGGAAATCGTGGTATTTTAGAAACCCATAAAAACCTAAATGATTTAGGATTTTATTATTTTGGTTGTAGAGATGGCTACATATCAAGCAGTGATGATCTAGAAGATAATTGTTCACTAATTATTACTGAAAAAAATGATTTTAAGATTGCCTGGTTAGGTTTTAGCATGGTTTATCAAACAATCAATAGTTCTGAAATTGTAGAAAATATAAAATTAGCAAAGGAAGAATCTGATTTTGTAATTGTTAGTCCTCATTGGGGAATTGAGTATCAGGAGTTAGCCAGTCAAACACAAAGAAATTTAGCTAGAGAAATGGTTGAGGCTGGAGCTGATTTAATAATTGGCCATCATCCACATGTAATTCAAGATTATGAAAAATATCAAGACTCCTATATTTTCTATTCCTTAGGTAACTTTATATTTGATCAATATTTTTCATCAGAAACTCAAAAAGGACTAGCAGTTTCAATTGAACTAGGAAGTGATGGTCAAATAGAAAAAGAATTATATGAAATTAAAACTGATTTAAGTAAAATTGTTGAAATTATAAAAATAGATAATTAATATGAAAACTTATATAATCTACGCCTCATTTCACCATAAAAATACTCAAAAAATTGCTAAAGTTTTAGCTAATAATTTAAATGCAGAACTAGATAAGTTTGAAAATTTTAACTATCAAAAATTTAAAGAAGCTGACATAATTGGTTTTGGTTCCGGAGTTTATTTTTCCAAATTTCATCGTGGTTTGCTTAACTTAACTAAAAGCTTAGATAAACAAGATAGCAAAAAGGCTTTTATATTCTCCACTGCCGGTATGAAAAAAAACTTTTTATTTAATAGGGCTCATGGTCATTTTAAAAAAATTCTAAAAAAACAGGGATTTAATTGTTTAGATGAGTTTTCCTGTCTTGCTTATGACACCTATGGTTTATTAAAAATTTTTGGTGGGGTTAATAAGAATCGTCCTAATCAAAAAGATTTAGATGAAACTAAGAATTTTGCATTAAAGTTAAAAAATTAATATAAATTGTTCATTAAAACTATAAGCCAATGTCTGAAAAGGAAAAGGGTATTAGAATTATTTTAAAAAAACGACCTCACTTCTTTTGCTCTTACAGAGACAAATTATATTTTTTGTCTATGTGAGCTTAGATTTTGCGAAGAATCAGCTAAACCTAATTTTAAATGCAGAAATAATAGTTTGATATTACCTAAAAAGTTAAAAAAGAGAACTTTTAATTTAAATAGAATAATAAAAACTAGAGTTTTTAAAGATAAAAATGGCAAGAAAAAGTTAATTGTTAATTTAATTTATTAAAACCGCTATTTTGGCGGTTTTTTTTATTATGTTATAATTATTATATAGATATTTAGAAACTTAATTATTAAACTTATGGGATGGGCAGATAAAAAAATAAAAGAATATTCACTGGGTCAAAAAGCTACAAGACTGGAGAAATTAATGCTAGAGCATGCTAATCCAGTAAATCTTGTTGCCAGTATTTTAGCTTGGATTGTTTTAGTTTATGGTCTGTGGACTAATGATTTAGCTTTTGTAGCTGTAGCCTTTGTTTTGGGCTTAATTGGCCATGTCTACTGCTGGTTTAGTCAATAAAAAAAGCCCGACTTTTTTCGGGCTTATGCTTTTAGACAGTAATAATTTTTTCTTTTCCAGAAACCATTTTGACCGTAATTAGAAGCTGATTATCTTTTATATTAATATTTAAAATTCTATTAATAAAGAGATCAAAATCTTCAATATGATCTTCAATGTAGAATAGCTCATTGTAGACAGTTTCTTTGCCAGCAGGAGTCATTAAAACCATGAGTGAATACTTTTTTTCATACATTCCATTACAGAAGACCTGAGTAAAGACAACCACTAAGGTGTTTTCGTCATAATAACAATAATCTTGGCGGAAAGTCCACCTATCATGACCTTTATTTGTATAGGCCATTATTTTTTTTACTTCCTGTTCAAGAACTTCATTTTTAATTTTTACCATAGTTTAAGGTTTTGATTTTTAAATGAACTAATGAAAATATTATATTTAATTATAGTTTTTGTCAATAGAAGTATGATTTATGATTAATAAAAAAAAGGGAATTAATCCCTTTTAGTTTTTTGAGGAACGAGTTTTTGTCCATTCCAGACAAAGTCAAAGTTTTGGTAGGGCAGATGTTGATAATTTTCTTGGCCTTTGAACAAATAAATACCATCATCGCATCCACGTTTAATCATATAATAACTGACATTTCTTTTGTCTCCGAGCTTAAAGTTGGCCGGATGGCAATTGGCTAGAATACGAATTTTCTCACCTTTGTTTAGTAGGTTAAGACTTAAAGCCTTGCCTTTGTTTAAGGAGCCAAGCAAAAGACTGGCAATAATAACTAAAACAAGGAAGAAAATAGAAATGATTGTTTCAGTTTTAGAGAAATAAAAATCTGAAATGTAGTGCCAGTAGATTAAACCGGCAAGAAACAAAAAAAGCACTGCTAGTAAAAACTTATACTCTTTCTTCATAGATAAATTATTTAAAGGTACAACATAAATGGATTCAATCAGCTTACAATATAATTAATACTTTGTAAAGATGAAAAAATATAGTAAAATATGGATATAGCAATTGTTTTTTGGTAAAAATTTTTATGCTATAATATTAATCCTTAATAAAAATTAATTTTTAAATTTATGGATAAAAATAAAAAAAAGAAAATAGAATTAAAATATTTATGGATATTTATTATATGTTCATTTCTAATAATTGCTAGTCTTCTTTATGTTGGCTGGTCAACTCTACAATTATCACAAAAAGAGAAAACACCGACCTTGGATGAATTAAAAGAAAAAGAGATAGTAAAGGTAGTTAGTGAAGAATCACAAATTATTGATGTCGCTCAAAATACTTCTTCAGCTGTTGTCAGTATTGTAGCTATGGCTGAGGTGCCAATTATTGAAAGACAATTTCAGGATCCCTTTGAAAGATTTTTTCCTTTTGAAGAAGAAAGAAGTGAACCAGAAACTGAAAAAAGGCAAGTTGGAGCTGGAACTGGCTTTATAGTCTCTTCTGATGGTTACATTGTCACCAATCGACATGTAGTTGAAGACAGAGATGCTCAGTATACTGTATTTTTAAATGACGATGAACATCAAGGAGAAAGGGTGGTGGCTGAAGTTTTAGCTCTTGACCCCAACAATGATTTAGCAATTTTAAAAATTGATAATCAGAATTTACCTTACTTAGAGTTTGCTGACTCTGATAATTTACAAATTGGTCAATCAGCCATTACAATTGGCTATGCTCTAGGTGAATTTGATAATACTGTCAGTAAAGGGGTGGTTTCAGGACTATCACGCTCAATTGTAGCTAGTCATGGTCATGGGTATGCAGGAGAAAGATTGTATAACCTAATTCAAACTGATGCTGCTATTAATTTTGGCAACAGTGGTGGGCCAATGTTAAATATTGAGGGCAAAGTTATTGGAGTAAACGTTGCTATGGCTCAAGCGGAAAATATAGGATTTGCTATACCTGGCAATGAAGCTAAAAGAGCTTTTAGGGAAGTAAAAGAAACTGGTGAAATCTCTGAGCAAGAAATTGCTTTTTTAGGTGTTCGCTATATTACTGTTAATCCGCAAATAAAAGAAGCTAATCGCTTACCATATGACTATGGAGCTTTAGTTATTCGCGGACAAAGACCTGAGGAATTAGCAGTTATGCCTGGCTCACCAGCTGATCAAGCCGGAATTTTAGAAAATGATATTATTTTAGAATTTGATAATACAAAAATTACTGAAAGAAAACCACTGTATGAGATTATTAGAAACTATGAACCTGGTGATGAGGTGGATATAAAATTATTTAGCAAGGGAGAAGAAAAAGAGATTTCAATTATTTTAGGTTCAAATTAGTTTATATTTTTTTTAATTTAGGTTATAATTAAAATATATGAAAACAATTAAGAAAAAAAGCGATCCTAAATTTTATCGGCCCTTTTTGTGGTTTTTAATAATCGCTGCCTTAGTTTTGTTTTTTTACTTATTTCGCCCTTTTCTTGTTGAAATAGTTATTGCTGCTATAATTGCTTCAGTTTTTTTCTCCTTTTATGAAAGAATTGCTAAGTTTCTGTGGAATAAAAAGCATTTGGCTTCAGTTTTGCTGTGTTTAATCTTATTGTTTTTTATAATTGTGCCAATTAGTGCCTTAGTAGTTTACACTGCCTCACAGGCCCCCAGAGCTTATCAGGAAGTAGTTGTCTTCATTAATGAGTCAGAGTTACTGCAGAGTGATTTTTTTCAGTCTATGGAAATTATCCCCGGAGTTGAAATTAATTTAAATGAAATACTAGTTGATGCTGGTAAAAATATTAGTGACTGGTTAGTTAGTGGTACTACTATATTTTTGCGCGGAACTACCAATTTCATTGTTTCACTTCTGATCATATTTTTGACCATGTATTTCTTCTTTGTAAATGGTCGTCAAATTGTTTCTCAATTAATATATTGGTCACCACTACCGAATAAATATGATTTGCAAATTGTAGAAAAGTTTAAAAAAATTAGCTACAATACAGTATTTTCATTATTTGTAGCCGCCATTGTTCAGGGAACATTAAGTGCTCTGGGACTACTTGTAATTGGTTGGCCCTTTGTCTTTACTTTTATAATCTCAGCTATTTTGTCAATCATTCCTTACATGCTTGGTCTCTTTTTTATTCCCATTATAATTTATCTACTTCTTGATGGACAAATTTGGCAAGCCATATTTGTTACTATCTGGAATTTAATTATTGTAGTTAATCTTGATGAGCTAGTTAGAGCCTATATTATTAAAGGCAAGTCAGAAATCAATATGGTGTTTTTGATATTTTCACTTCTTGGTGGAATTACACTGTTTGGCTTCTGGGGAATCTTCATTGGTCCAATAATTTTAGCTCTAGCAGTTTCAATTATTCAGATATATCAATTGGAATATAGATCTAGTTTAGAGAAATGAGCAATTTTTTGAATAAAAATAAGAATTTAAAAAAGGTGATAGTTAATGACAAAATGCAAAAGAACTATCACTATTTTTTATCAGAAAAACCAGGAAAAAATTTTTCACCTGATTTTAAGCCAGAATTAAGTCCTAAAGAAATGCTTGAACTGGGTGTTTTTGGAGGAAAATATATGACTGATTGTCAAGATGAGTTTCCCGCCTCCTGGTTTAAAAAGGCTAAACTATCACCTAAAAAATCAGATAAATCATTAAACTATTTTAAAGTCACAGCATCACAACCACTATCAGTGTGGAAAGCTAAGGGTTGGATATACAAACATGATCCCCGGGGTTGGTTTCAATGGTATTGTCGATATTTTATGGGAAGAAGAATTAAGGAGGAAGATAATAGGCAAATTAAAAGATGGCGACAAATGAAACGTCATATTATGCAAGTTAAGAAAAACTGTAGAAGAGGAGATATAAATTGCCGACCCAGACAAAGACAAGCTCTGCTTCACTGGGCCTATGATTCAAGGCAGTATTGACAAAAATATTTTAAATTGTTAATTTAAATAGAATTTCATTAAAAAAAGGGAAAATTATGAAAAAAGAAAGTATGATCTGGTTGTATTTAGCTTTAGTATTTTTAGTACTTAGCTTGGTGTCTGCCTATTTTTCTATTTTGTCTGTATCAATAACTTTTTTAGGTATCGCTCTTTTAAATTTAATAATTCTTTTCTTTGATTGTCAAAGAAATGAATTATGTCGTTTTCTTAGTTCAGCTTTTACTCGGGCCTTGAGTATTTTCTTCTTATTGCTATTTACTTTAGCGATAGTAGAGAGTTTCTATCCTTTCATTCCTGAAGGTATAGCAAAGACAGTAATAGTTAAATTTAGATGGGTGTGGCCAATTCTGTTTATATTATTTTTCCCGATTGCTAAATTATTTGGAAAAATAGTAAAAGCCCAAAAAACTAATTCCTATAACTCCGTTAAATAACGGAGTTTTTTTTATTTTTTTGCTATAATAAAATAAAGTCGGAATTATTTACGTATTACTAATATGGAGCAAAAAAGCGATAAAGATTTAGTAAAGCTATCTTTAAGCGATAAAGAAGCTTTTCTGCCACTTATGAGGCGCTATGAAGAGCGCTTGTTTCGCTATATTTTAAGGATTTCTAGTTTTAGCCAAGAAGAGGCTGAAGATACTTTACAAGAAGTTTTTATAGCAATTTATCGTAATTTATATAATTTTGATGAAAGACTTTCATTTTCCTCCTGGGCTTATCGTATAGCCCACAATAAAACGATTAGTCGCTATCGTTTTAAAAAAGCCAGACCACAAACAGTTAATATTGAAAATACAGATGTTAATAAATTAATTAGCCATATTAACCTAGAAGAAGAAGTTAATAATAAAATTTTATCAAAAAAAGTTCTAAGCATTTTAAATCATTTAAAAACTAGTCATAAGGAAATAATAGTCTTAAAATATTTAGAAGAAAAATCCTATCAAGAAATATCTGATATTTTAAAAAAACCAATTGGTAGTGTAGCTACAAATTTAAAAAAAGCTAAAGAATCATTTAAAAGTAATTGGTTAAAAAATAATTAATATGAAAAAAACTAGTGAAAAAGTAATTAATAAGATTAAAAAAGATGATATAAAACCAAAACCTTTTTGGTATTTTATCGCATTTAAATTACTTTTATACATTATTAGCATAATTGCAATTTTATTAGGTGGTTTAGCTCTATCGCTGGTTTCTTATTTGTTAATAAATCAAGATTGGTCTTTCGCTTCACCAAATATTTTTTATCTAATTCCTTATGCTTGGCTACTAATTTTAATAATTATTTATTTTTTAGCTTATTTTAATTTTAAAAAATTTCCTCGAACTTATAAATTTACTAAAACCCAGCTATTAACCTTTATTATTTTTGCCAGCATATTAATTGCTATGTTCTTAAATAGTGCTAATTTGCCAGAAAAACTTCATGGAAGTTTTTGTCAAAAATCAAGAGCTTATCAACAAATCTTTGACTCACAAACTAGACCTTGGCATCGTCCAGATGAAGGTTTCATTAGTGGTGAAATTATAGCTATTTATGATGATAAACTACTATTAAGAGACTTAAATCGTAATAACTGGGAGATTATTGTAAAAAAACCATATTTCTATGAGATTGGATCTAGTTGGCGCTTTATTGGTGAAAAAATCTCTGATAATCAATTTGAGGCTCAGCAATCAAGACCTTGGCTTAGGCAAAAGAGGAGGTAAAATTATTTTTTTTCTTTTGCGTATTAATATATAGAGGCCTCAAATTATAATTAATATAAAATATTATGAAAAAAAATTTAGTTATTGCTAGTTTAGCAACAATTATATCATTAGCTGCAGTTTTTTCTGTATCAGCTTGGCAGGGAGAGAAATTAAATAGATTCAATAACCAAGAGATAAAAGAAGAGCTCAATCAAGCTATGGTGCATCAAGATTACAATACTTGGCTAGAGTTAAAAACTGATAGATCTCCTTGTGAGCATGGGAGTCAAATAACAGAAGAAAATTTTGTCCTTTTCTCTCAAGCTCATGAGCTTTTGCGAGAGGGAAATACAGAAGAAGCCCAGGCAATTTTTGAGCAGTTAGGAAAAGATATGCCCAAAAAACAAATGGGAAGAGAAGGTAAATTTAGAGCTGACGGAGAGAGACCTCGCAGAGGTCAAAGCTTACACGCTCCATTTGGAAATAATCCTAGAAATCAATAATTAAAAAATTTGATAAAAGAAAAAACCAGTGTTTTTTAAAACACTGGTTTTTGTTACCTTTTCAATTTAAAATTGTTTAATATAGTGCGCATAAAACGAGCTAAGATGGTTTCATTAAGGCGGTGAAACCTTTCCTAGCTCGTTTTTTTATTTAAATAAAAAAAAGCAAGTGTTAAACACTTGCCTTGGTTTTCATGGTCATTAAGGTAAAGAATTTTGTTGCCTCGTAAATTTCTTTTTCAATAGAGCCATTTTTTCTGGACTCCAGCTTGTCTTCCCATTTTTCCGGCTCAAGAATTTCCTCAAGCATTTGATCAATTCCTTTTGAATACTTTTCAAAATCACTAGTCAAGGCCAATTCTTTCAAGCTTTGCTTCATTTCTTCCCAGCGGTACTGGAAATTTTTTGCCTCGCAGATTTGGTCAGGCCTAAATTGTGTAGCTAGACACTCAATGGAGTTGAGAATTGCATAAGCGGCATTTTCATTGGCTTCTTTTTCAAGATAGAAGCTAATTTCTGAGAACAGTTGATTGATACGATTGTTAATCATTATACTTCCTTTTTTTGGTTAGAAATAACTGTAAATTAATTTAACTCAAAAATTATAATTTGTCAAATTTTATATTATATTTTAAAAAATTATGATAAAATTTAAGTATGTTAAATATTGAAATTGTCTATTTAGGCTCACTTAATAAAAATTGGCAAAACTTAAAAGAGCATTACAGAAAAATGCTTAGACCTTATGTGCAAATTGAGTTTAAAGAACTTAAAGCGCAAGCTTTTAGTTCTAATAATAGAAAACAGGCTATTTTAAAAGAATCTGAAAAGATTGAAAATTATTTAAAAAAACGCAATCCCTCTACCATATATTTACTAAGTGAATTAGGGGAAACTTTTGATTCTTCTTCTTTAGCAGATTTTCTAAACTCTCATGACTCTGCAAAGATAATACTGGTTATTGGAGGAGCCCTAGGTTTTAGTGATAAATTAAAGCAAAAGTATGACTTAATTTCACTTTCAGCACTGACTTTTCCACACCAAATGACTCAGGTTATATTACTTGAGCAAATTTATCGCTCAATTATGATTTTAAAAAACAAGAACTATCATTATTAATTCTAAATATATGAAAAAAACTAAAAAAGATTATCTTTTTCTAACTCTATTAATTTCAATGGCTTGTATTTTTTTAGCCTTGCTAGTATTTTTTTCTTCTAGTTTCTATCTCCACTTTACATTACTAAGCAAAGAAAGTGTTGATGATAGCTTTTCTTTAGGTAGTAAATATTTAGAAGAAAGATTGCTCTCTGACTTAGGTGATTATAAATTTGATAGCTTTGTATTTAGCAGAGATGGTCAAAATTTTGCTTTAATTGAAGAGGAAAATGAAAGTCAATGTGTTATTTTAAATGATAGAAATTTAGGTTGCTATAAAAGTGTGAAAGATTTAATCTTTAGTCCAAAAGGGAACAGTTTTGCCTATATTATAAAAGATGACAATAAAGCAAGAGCGATTGTAAATTATGAGGAAGGGGATTTATATGATTGGATTCTGCCTCCATATTTTTTTAATGAAGATGGTAGAATCTTTGTTTATCGGGCTAAAAATAGAAGTGAAGAAATGGTGGTAGTAAATGATCAAGTTAGTTATAGCTATGATAAAATTTTAGATATTTTTCCAGTAACTGATAAAGATACAATTGTTTTTTATGCTTTAAAAAATAATAAATTGTGGCGAGGGGAAATTAACTATTAAAGAAAAAAGCTCTTCTTAAAAGAAGAGCATTTTTTTTCATTGTTTGAGTTGACCAAGAGATTGGTTAATAAATTCTAGTAAATTTATAACAATTTCTTTTGTCAATTCAAGAATTTCCTTTGGCAAAGCGATTTGTAGTACTACTATGATAACAATGAGACTTAAACAGCCATTAATTGCTTTAAACATAGATTTTTAATTAATTAATTAATAATTCAGAGAACTTGGCTATTTAAAAACTCAAGCTCTCTTATGTAAATAAATTACATAAAAGAGTGCTTTGCCTGCTTGTAAATGAACTAATTTGTGGACTATAATAATACGTAATATATATTATTTTGTTACAACTATGAATTTAGTTAAATTAAAAAAAGAAGCTAGAAGTTTAGCAGATTTAGATAGAGTAGTTAATTATCAAAAATTTTTTAAAACTAAACCTAACTTTATTGGTTTAAATGTGCCTACATGTAGACAATTAGCTAAAAAATATCAGAATTTAGATTTTAAAGACTTAAAGACTTTAATCAATAGTCATTATCATGAACACAAATTAATCGCTATATTTATATTAATACTACAATACAGAAAAGCTGATGAAATAAAAAAGAAAAAAATAGTAAATTTTTATTTAAAACATATTTCACAAATTAATAATTGGGACTTAGTTGACTCATCCGCTTATCAAATCTTAGGTGATTATTTGTTAAACAATAAAAAGGAAAGAAAAATTTTATATCAATTTTCAAAATCAGATAATCTTTGGAAAAGAAGAATAGCAATTGTTTCCACTCTAGCTTTTATTAAAAATAATCAATTAAGCGATACATTTAAATTAGCTAAAGTTTTAATGAATGACAGGGAAGTATTAGTTTGCCAAGCCTGTGGTTGGCTTTTAAGAGAGGCTGGTAAAAAAGATGAAAAGCAATTGTTGAATTTTTTAAAAAAATATTATAAGCTGTTAAATAGAAGAACCTTAAGTTATAGTCTTGAAAAATTTAAAGAAAAAGAAAGGGGGTTTTTATATAGTTCCTTAAAAAATAATTGTTAACCAAAACTGTTAAATAATGGATACTAAAAATGAAAGAAATCCAAACTTATTGGTCGTAGACACCAATGTGCTGATTTCAGATCCAGATGCCATTAAAAACCTTATGAGCGGTGGTAATACTGTCTATTTACCATACGTGGTTTTAGATGAGCTAGAGAATCTGAAAAACAGCCCAGATGTTGGTTATGTTGCGAGAAAGAACCTGAACACAATTGAGGAATTGCAAAGAAAAAAAGTCAAGAACTTTGTAATTACTCAAGAGGAAAGTTTTAGTGGCCTTAAAAAACTTGATCGAACAAAAAATGATCATCGAATAATTGCCACTTTTAACTCTTTGATTCGACATCGCCTGCAAGCCGGAAAAGAAGAGGTAAAGAGAAAAACAAATGATGATGAATTTCAATTTGAAAAATTCAAATTGATTACCAACGACACCAGCATGATTATTATCTGCAGAGACTTTCTTAAAGTCTATGGTGACTACGTTTTGGTTGAAACCTATAAGCGCAACCGGGTGAAACCAAAATTGGAACCAATTCCCAGTGTATCTTTGAAAAACGAAGGTCCAAGTGGTATGGGACCAACTACAGTTTTCTCTCTTCCCAGTGAGTTAAAAAAGATAAAAGAAAATGATGGAGTAATCGTCAGAAAAGAGGGAAAAGAGCATTTAGCTATGCGAAAGGCTGACAACCTGAAAGTTCTTGATCCAGAGATAAAATTAGTAGGTGGCATTAAAGCTAGACCACTCAATGGCAATGGTAGCAACTGGCCTCAGGTTTTAGCCATGCATCAAATGCTTGACAGAGATATCAGTTGTATTTTTCTGGAAGGCGGAGCTGGGACTGGCAAAACTCTTTTAGCCTTAGCGGCTGGAATTGCTCAAGCAAAGAGATATGATAACATTGTAGTCATGCGTCCAATGGAGCACTTGGGAGGCAAAGATAACGTTGGTTTTCTGAAAGGAAGTCTAATGCAAAAAATTGACCCTTGGCTTAAACCAATTGAGTACAATTTGAAGTTCATCTATGAGCAAATGAAAAGCAATGATGAACATTTCAGGCCCAGGCAAAAAAGAAAAAAGTCAAAAAACTCTGAAGAGGAAAATGGAGATTCTTTGCCCACCTTTTTTGAGTATTTCAACGTTCAAGTTGAAACCCTTGATTATATCCGTGGGTTAACAATGCCAAAAATATTTGCCATTATTGATGAGTCCCAAAATTTGTCAGCTATGAAAATAAAAACGATTATCTCCCGAGCTGGAGATGGAAGTAAATTTGTTTTCACTGGCGACTTAAGTCAAATTGATGTCAAATATTTAACTCAGGAAACCAGTGGCTTGGCTCATGCGATTTCAAAACTTCATGACAAAATGCCGGGCTCAGGAAGTCCTATGGTTGCAACTACAATTTTTACAGACTCTATTCGCTCACCTCTAGCTAAGCTAGCCGTTGATCGTTTAGGTCACTGATAAAAAATACAAGAGCTTGAAAAAAACAAGCTCTTTTTTAATATAAAAAAAAGACTCTTATTTAAGAGTCTTGATTGAGCAATTCATTAATTTCATTTTTACTTATTGGTTTAATAAGTATTTTGTCAAACAAAGATAGCTTTTCATTCTTTAATTGAAATTCATGAACTGCCGTTATAGCAATTAACTTGGCCTTGCCTTGATATTTTTCGGCAAATTCATAGCCATCCATAGTTGGCATTTTGATGTCAGTGAAAATATAATCAAAATCAAATGTTTGATTATCAATGACATCTAATGCATCTTTGCCATTACTGGCCATTTCAGTTCTGCAGTGTTGAATTAATTCTAAATAAATTTTAAGAACTTTTCGGCATGTAGGGTTGTCATCGATAATCAGAATTTTAACCATAGTCTACTTTTTTAAAATGAACAAATAGTTTATATATATTGTTTAACATTTTTATAAAAAAATAGCAAGCGGAAATATTTTTATAAAAATTATTATACTCAGTTAAATTTAATATCTAAAAAAGCCCTATAACTATTGTCTTTTTTTTACAGTATGATATAATACACTTATAATAAAAGGAAAAATTAACATTTGTTAATTTAATAATAAAAAGGACTAAATATTATTTTTAATTTTAAAATTTATTTAGACCTTGTAAAAAAGACTATGGCAAAAATGACCAAAGCTCAGTTAGTAACTGCTCTTGCAGAGAAAACTGACTTATCAAAAAAAGAAGTACAAAACTTCTTTGATGTCTTAACCGACATGGCTTACAGTGAAGTCAAAAAAAGTGGTGAGTTTATGGTTCCAGGATTTGGTAAATTAGTAAAAGCAAAAAGAAAAGCTCGTGAAGGAAGAAATCCTGCAACTGGCGAAACCATTAAAATTCCAGCTAAAACTGTGGTTAAGTTTCGTTTAGCAAAAGCTGCTAAAGACGCTGTACTGTAGTAGTCAAAAGTAAATACTTTAAACAAAAACCGCCTTAGGAATCCAGGCGGTTTTTTGTTTGTTTATTTTTATCATTCAATTTTTTCATTATCTTATAGTTCAAACTACTAGGCGGTTTTTGGCTTTGTTTCCATTTTTCTATATATTGACCAATACCAAACTTATATAATTTATTTTTTAACTTAGTATTTTTGTGTAAATAGGAAATAAGAGAGCTAAGATCAATTTGGTAGCGATTGTTGACAATCTTAAAATTTAGCTCGCCAGCTTGCTTTAGGGCGCGTCTAATAGTTTTATCTTGAACACCACCTAACTTAGCGGCTTCAGTAACGGAGACAAAAATTGGATTATCTATTTGTATGTCAATTTTTTTATTTTCCATTTTTTTGATTTAAGTCCAGATTATCCTAGACTTAAATAAATTAAGCATAAGTCATTGTTTTTTTAAGTCCAATATAATTTGGACTTAAGTTTAATTATTATATATCTAGTTTTTTTCTTTGTCAAGCTTTATTGACAAATTTTTTTGATTGTGTAATATTCAATTTAGTTCTTTAAACAAAATCTAAACCCTTATGAACCCTCAAGAAAAGATTGAACAACTAATTGCCCAGGAGTCTGGAAGTAAGAGATTTTTGCCCACACCTGAAAATGAGCTAGGTGATAATGAAGAAGTAATTGGCACTCTAAGCAAACGTGAGATAGCAATTTTAAGTGCTCTTAAAAAAGCTGAGTTCATGTACAAGGATCTTAAAAACAATCAAGAAGAAAATGATCTTCAGATGATAATTTTCTACGAGAAAGTTATCTCAGGTTTAAAACGGATTTTATCTGCCAATATTTTCTGCCGCTTTAAAACTAAACATATATGTTTTAAGGTCAGAAAGAATTGGCAACTAACAGTAGACGCTTCCTAAAGCGTCTTTTTTTTATTTGCGTTTTTTCAATAATATGTTAATATATAATCGTTAAAAAAATATTAAGGAGGACGGGGAAATTTTTTCCCTTATTTTGTTAATCAAATAATATTTGCCATAAATTATGGCCATCAATATAATCAAAAAATTTCAAGATAAAAAGACTTTGGGTCGTTTAAAAAATAAGGACACCCAAACTTTTATATCCATCTACGACAAATATCATAAAGATTTGTATCGCTTCATATACTATAAAGTTGGTCGTCAAGAAGAATCCCAAGATCTAACTTCAATGGTATTTCTCAAAGCCTGGAATCATATTCAAAACAAATCACTAAGTGATAGCAAGACTCTAAGAGCTTTAGTCTATAAAATTGCTAGAAATACTATCATTGATTATTATCGCCAAGGAAGTGCTAAAATAGAATCACTAGACAATGAAGAACAACCAATTCATATAATTGATGAAAAACAAGACCTGGCCAAAGACTTAGATGAAAACTTAGAACTACAAAGACTCAGTCATTTAATCAGACAACTAAAAGAAGAGTATCGAGAAATGATTGTTCTTAAATTTATCAACGAATTAGAACTAGATGAAATTGCCGTGGTAACCGGAAAATCTAAAGGCAATGTCCGTGTAACTCTTCACCGGGCCCTAAATTCTCTCAAATCTATGGTTGAAGAAGAAAGAAATTCTCGGGAAAAAAAGGATAATGAAAAAGAATAAATTAATAAATTTTTAAATAAAGATCTAAATAAAAAGCCAATAAAATACTAAAATAAGTTGGAATAAAAAGATAAGTCCAGAATTCTCTGGACTTATCTTTTTAAACATCAATTTTAGCCTTTATTTACAGGCTTTTAACTGTAACACATTGCCAACATTTACGTATGCTATGGTGTATGACAGACAAGCAACTAATAAAACAACTGAAGAGTCTAAAAAAGCTAAAACCAAGTCACGACTGGGAAGTTAATTCTCGTCTTGTCTTGCAAAAGCAAATTGAAAATTCTGGTGGTAGCCACACTAGCGCCTGGCAAAATTTCTACATCAATATTAAAAGTATTGGAGATCTTGCCTATCGCCCAGCTGTTGGTGTTGCCAGTTTTTTAATTGTTATGATCGGTCTTAGCTTCTTTGCTCATCAATGGTTGCAATTTAGCAAACCCAATGACTCACTCTATATTGCCAGAGTGATCTCAGAAAGGGCTCGTTTAACCACTGTGCTTGATAGCACGGCTAGAGAAAAAATGGCAGCCAAATTTGCCATGAATCATGCTCAAGACATCTCTAATCTTTTAGCTGATCCTGAGTATGACATTAGCTCTAGTGAACAATTGGATAAATTAAATGAGGACTTTAATCGAGAGATCGCCACTGTCAAAGATAGAGTGACATCATTTCACGATCAAGACAGTCAAGTCATCGAAGCTGATGACACTCTAGTTCAAGAGACTTCTTCTAGTAGCCCCTCTTATGAAGAAGACATTAATCTTGAAGAAGAAGATGGAGTAATTACTATGGCTGAAAATCAAAAAGAAGATCAAGGTTTGCAAATTACCAGCCAAGAAGAAGATGAGCAAGAAGAAACCACTACTGATGAACCTCAAATGACTGATGATGAACTTGAAACTCTAGAAGAAGAGATTATGGAAACTAAAAAAGAGCTAGATGAAGAAAAAGACAGTAGTCCAGCTCAACTTCTAGATGAAGCTCAAAATCTGTTTTTAGAAGGTGAGTATGAAAAAGCTAGTGAAAAACTACGCACCGTACAAGAAATGATCAAATAATTTCTGTAGCTATTTTAGTTTGTCTCTGACCATAGATGCCTTTTTGAAAGATCCCTTTTGTCTTTTATTCTGGATTAATTGGCTATCAGAGATGAATTAATATAGCTACAGAAATTGTATGAGTTTGTCAGTTTATCTTTAACACAAAGATAAATTGCCAAATCCATATTTAATTATATATGGATCGATAGACCTTTAAAGGTCGAGTCTCACAAGAGACGGTTTATCTTTAAAAATCAAAAATTATTCCCTTATCCTTTTTAAGCTAAAGACTTAGAAATTTAGAAACTAGTGGTAGATCGGTTAAGCTTTTCTCCAGTTTGCCTGAACAAAAGGCAGCTGGCAGAAATTATTCGTAATATCTATCAGCGAGCTTTTCAGTCAAACCGGTGAAGCGGGATTCCGACTGATTTATCTCTTCGTCTTTATATCTCTAACTATTCTTTAGAAAAAAGAGAGGAAGTAGGGAAATAAGTATGTTATTTTCTCTAAATTATCTAAACTAATATTGTATTAGATATTTAGTAGAAAATTAAAGAAAAATTACTATGAGTAAATTTAGAAGATTCTTTACTTCTGCTCTAATGGTAATGGTTGTTCTTGGTATGAGTGCTTTTGCTAATGTTGAAGATACATCTGCAAACGCTCAAGCTGGGGACTTAATCAAAATGGATGGTCTTTCATCTGTTTATTACCTAGGAGAAGATGGTAAACGATATGTCTTCCCTAATCAAGCTACCTATTTTTCATGGTACGAAGACTTCAGTGGTGTAGTCACTATCTCAGCAACTGAGCTACAAAGCTACCCACTTGGAGACAACGTAACTATGAGACCAGGTACGAATTTAGTGAAGATTACAACTGACCCAAAAGTATACACTGTAGAACCAGGCGGACACCTTCGTTGGATTCAAAGCGAAGAAGATGCTGAGGATCTATTTGGTGTTGATTGGGCAGACAAAGTAGTTGACGTTGCTG
>Ga0207421_10001551_pt1 | contig 29324 bp, 28 predicted proteins | sample SodLakKL_010_SED_4_FD_187542 | JGI IMG/M metagenome (GOLD analysis project Ga0207421, IMG submission 187542) | Alkaline sediment microbial communities from Lake Tanatar, Kulunda Steppe, Russia - 8KL_010_SED (SPAdes) (version 2) | ecosystem: Environmental > Aquatic > Non-marine Saline and...
GCTGAAATTCCTCAACGCTGAGGTTCTCCGCCCGTTTTTTCGGATCGATTTCCGCCTGTTCCAGGGCTTCCCGCACCTCATCCTTCGATAGCGCCAGCAGCCCTGAGCTTAAGGAATTGAGCAGGGTCTTTCTCCGTTTTCCGAAAGCATCCTTGACGATGGCGAAAAACAGCTTTTTGTCCTCCTCTTTGACCAACGATCCTTTCGGCTCCAGATGGATAACCGATGATGCGACCTTGGGCCGGGGGATAAACACCGTGGGCGGTACCACCATGATTTCCTTCACATCCGCATGGACATTACAGGCAACGGTCAGTGCTCCGTAGGTTTTTACGTCTTTTTTCGAAAGAATCCTGTCCGCCACTTCCTTTTGAATCATCACGGTGATGGATTCCACGGGAGCCTCTCCCTCAAGAAGGGACATGATAATAGGGGTTGTCACATAGTAGGGAAGATTGGCCACGACCTTAAACTTCTGGCCTTCCTTTAAGCCCCTGGACGTATGCAGAGCCTGAAGATCCAGCTTCAGGATATCCTCATGGATCACTGTGACATTCTCAAGATGACCGAGGGTATGGTCAAGCACCGGAATCAGATACTTGTCAATTTCCACTGCGATGACCTCTTTGGCATGCTCCGCCAGTATTTCCGTCATGCTTCCGATGCCGGGGCCCACTTCAAGGACCACGTCCTCTTTGGTGACTCCCGCACCCTTTATGATATTGTCCACAATATTGGAATCGATCAAAAAGTTCTGACCGAGGGATTTTCTCAAGCGATGTCCAAACTCCTCAATGATGGCTCTGGTTCTGGTGGGTGTTGCAATTCTCATTTCTTCACATCCTTCTCCGGACTTTCCTTTAGCTTTTCCTTGCAGCTTCTTCATTCTTACCGGTCACAATTCCTCGTGGTCCCCTGTATTTTTATGAGGGCTTCCCGCCATTCTTCCCGGGTCACTCCGTAATGGTTGAGTCGATTCAGGAACTGCTTGGCATTTCCGTATCCGAGACCGAGAATTTTTCCCATTTGGTCCCGACGCTCCACGGCTCCCGGAAACCCGATGAGCCTTCCATCCATGAGATCCTTCTTTGTAAAGGTTTCTGTGGAGACCTGGGTTTGACACCGGGCTTTTTTCAAGGCTTCAATGATGGATTCGGAGCTTGCGTTCTCCACCCCCACATTGTCCTTTCGGATGGCCTCCTCCTTGGGAATAAATGCGTGTTTGGCATCCTTTACCCGCCTGTTCACTTCCCGCCGGATATATTCTCCGGGATAATCGGGATCCGTCAGGATGATGATCCCTTTCCGCTTGGCGGCTCCTTCGATTTGCTCCATCACCCTCTCGGGCATGGAGAATCCTCCCGTGGCAATGATCTCCGCCTTTACCGCTTTTTTTACCCTTGAGATGTCATCCTTCCCTTCAACGACAATCACTTCTTTTATCTCCATTTTTTTCTTCACTGTTTTCTTCACTGTCTTCTCCATTAAAGCATCCTTTCTCCTCTATAAAAAAATCTTTTTTGTATAATTTTATTATTTTATTATATCACAGGTTGGCAAGACTTTGGGACCGTCAAAAAAAGAGCCGGACACCCTTTCGGATCTCCGACTCCCTTTTCTGCCCAGCGGTCTTTACCCCTAATCCAGGATATAGACCCGTACGTTTCTTCGTCCGAAACGAAGGGCGGTATTGACATTTTCATAATATAAGTCGATTTTATGTCCTTTGATTGCTCCGCCGGTATCTTCGGCTGTGGCAAAGCCATAGCTTCTGCTGCCGTCCAGGCTCTCCACATACAGTCGGGTTCCCAGAGGAATCACTCTCGGATCCACCGCAACCACTCCGGGTCTGACCCGGGTGCCGCTTCTGGTGATTCCGTATCCCGGATCTCCGGGTCTCTTCCCTGTACTTTCATACCCTGCTGTATAGGCTGTGGCCTCCATTGTGAAGGCTTCACTGTACTCGTAGCGGCTTCCGTCGGCAGTCTTGAAGCTGAGAACTTCCCCTTTTTCCACGACCTGTGTGATGGGTTCAGATATGATTTCTTCTTTCTCCAGCCTTCGATCCTGTTTCTCTCCGTTGACATAGGTATCGATGAATGCTTCCATAAAAATTCCTTCTTCTCCCTCTTCGACGATCCGTCGTTCTCCCGGATCCAGATCATCCACATAGATGATTTCCTCTTCAAAGGGCACTTCGCTGGTTTTCAGGGCTTTTCTCTCCTCAACCCTTGAAATGGTGATTGTGTCGTCCCCGCTGATTTCGAGGATGGGATTAGGCTGAATTCTGTCCAGGGGATTCAATTGAATCTCCAATTCCTCAATGATGTCTTCAACTCTTCGGTAGGTCGTATGGGCGGTATATTCCGCTCCTCCGTCATTGATGGTGATCTCCATGGCCCGGTAGACATAAATCGAGTCTCCGTTCCTCACGTTTTCTCCTGCACCGGTCTCGATTCGATCGTAGGGACCGAGGGGGATGTCCGCGTTTTCCAATATTTTCTTCGGTTCGCTTGAGGTGGTGTTCACTTCAAGCTTATTGTCGTCTAGATGTATGTTTACAGTCTTATAGCTCGCTCCAAGAAAAAAAACTGTAAAGAAAATAATGGCCACTAACCCCAGTAAAGCCCTCTGCTTCTTGGACTTTGCATTGAAGTTTTTCCTGTCCATTGTATTCCTCCTTCTTCTTTTTAATAATTTTTGTTGATTTTCCAATCTTTCTTACATGTTTTTGCTCTTTTTTTCGACTTATTGTCAACCGACTCCGCCCATTCTATAGGGCTAAAGGATGATTGTCAAGCAAAAAGTAAGAAGTTGGAAAATTACAAAAGAAGAAGGAGAACCGGACCAACCACGGGGACGGTTCTCGTGGTTGGTTTTGGGAGAGTTTTCCATTGGTTTTCAGTGTTAATTTTTTTCAATTGAAAGTTTTTCCTTTCTGACTTGCAAAATGTAAATCTAAGGTAAAAAAGAATGAAAAGCCCTTGAAAAGCATATAAATAGGGAATAACAAAGAAAAAACAAAGGAAAACTAAAGGAAAACCAAAGAAATAAAACCCAAGCAATTTCCATAAAATGCAAAAACCAACCACGAGAACCGTCCCCGTGGTTGGTTTTTGGGTTGGTTTTTGTGGTTGGTTTCGTCTTACTTAATGCCAAAAATCTTTTTGGCATTTTTCTCCGTGGCCTCTATCACTTCCGCCACGGAAATCCCTTTGGCCTCCGCCACCTTTGCCGCTACAAAGCGGACAAAGAGGGGCTCGTTCCGCTTCCCCCTCCGGGGAACCGGCGCCAGATAGGGAGAATCCGTCTCGATCAGCAGCTTCTCCAGGGGAACCGCCTTTGCCACCTCATAGGGCTTTTTTGCATTCTTGAAGGTGATGGGTCCCGCAATGGAGATGGTATAGCCTCTCTTCACATACTCCTTCGCCATTTCGGGACTACCGGAGTAGCAGTGAAGAATGCACCCGTACTCGTGGGCATCATTCTCCGTCAAGGTGTCAAAGACCTCCTGATTCGCCTCACGGTCGTGAATAATCAGGGGAAGCTTCAGCTCCTTGCTGAGCAGGATCTGATCCTTAAAGGCTTTCCGCTGAGCCTCTTTGGAGGAATGGTTATAGTGAAAGTCGAGACCCACCTCACCGATGGCCCGCACCTTCTCCTCCTTCGCCAGGTTCTTTAACACCTCCCGGGCGGTTTCGTCATACTCCTTGGCATTGTGGGGATGCACCCCCACCGCAGCGTACACGATGTCATGAACCTTCGCCAGGTTCACTGCCTTTACCGAGGAGCTGAGATCCGCTCCGGGATTTAATATATACTTCAGACCGCCGGTTTTCCCGGCTTCGATGACCTTATTGCGATCCTTGTCAAACCGCCCATCATCCAGATGGGCATGGGAATCAAACATGTTTTGCCTCCTTTAGCTGACGATTGTTCCTGAGGGAATGTCTCCGTCCAGAGTTCCGAGAACCAGCTTTTCATCGTTGGATGCTGCAAGAATCATTCCCTGGGATTTCACACCCCGAAGCTTCACAGGCTTTAAGTTCGCCACAAGAATCACCTGTTTTCCCACAAGCTCTTCAGGCTTGTAGTCCTTTGCAATTCCCGAGACCACCTGGCGGGTTTCCTCTCCCGCCTTCAGGGTCAGAACCAGCAGCCGATCCGCATTGGGATGGGCCTCCGCCTTAACCACTTCCGCGGTTTTCAGCTCCAGCTTTGAAAAATCATCGATGGTGATTTCCTCTTTTCCGGTGCTGTCTTCCTTATGCTGCTCATTCATCTGTGTATCAGTATTTCCGTTTTTCTCTTCGCTCTTCTTTTGCTGTTTTTCCTGTTCCTTCTGATAGGCCTTGGCAACTCTGAGGTTTTCCTCCTCCAGAAATGCCACTTCCTTTTTCACATCAAGACGGGGGAAGAGAGACTCTCCCTTATCAACCTTGACGCCTCCACCAATTCCCCGGAAGGTTTTTCCGTCTTCCCAGGCCATTTCCTCAGTAAGGCCCAGCTGCTTCCATATCTCGTTTGCGGTTTTCTCCATAAAGGGCTTTAAGAGTATTGCAATAACCCGCAGAGACTCGGATAAATGATTCAAAACGGTGTCAAGTCGGGGTTTATTCTCCTCATCCTTCGCAAGAATCCAGGGAGCGGTTTCATCAATGTATTTATTGGTCCGCCCGATCACGTCCCAGATCCCGGATAATGCTTCATGGTACTGAAGGAGCTCCATATCCTTTTCCACCTTGGCGGGAGCTTCAGTTACCTTCTTTCTCAGATCCTCATCCACCTTCTCCGTTTCACCGGGGGCGGGGATGATGCCTCCATTATATTTTTCCACCATGGCCACCGTTCGGCTGAGGAGGTTTCCAAGGTCATTGGAAAGGTCCGCATTCAACCGGGTGATAAAGATTTCATTGGTATAGTTTCCATCCTGACCGAAGACAAACTCCCGAAGGAGAAAATATTTCAGTGCATCCAGACCATACCGTTCGATCATCACCTGGGGATAGACCACATTCCCTTTGGATTTCGACATTTTGTCCGCAGCAAAAAGAATCCATCCGTGGCCATAGACCATCTTCGGCAGAGGAATATCCAGGGCCATCAGCATTGCGGGCCAGATGATGGTATGGAACCGTACAATTTCCTTTCCGACAATATGCACATTGGCAGGCCAGAACTTTTTGAAGTCCTCCGCCTTTTCCTCTCCGTATCCCAGGGCGGTAATGTAGTTGCATACCGCATCAAACCATACGTAAATCACGTGCTTTTCATCAAAGGGCACGGGAATTCCCCAGTCAAAGCTGGTTCTCGATACGCAGAGATCCTCAAGACCCGGCTCAAGGAAATTGTTCACCATCTCTCTCCGTCTGCTTTCAGGATAGCAGATTTCCGGATGCTCTTTGAAATACTTCTTCAGGGGCTCACCGTATTTGGACAGCTTAAAGAAGTACGCCTCCTCCTTGGTCAGCTCCGTTTTTCTGCCGCATTCCGGGCAGCTGTGCTCCTCCTCCAGCTGGGATTCGGTCCAGAAGGATTCGCAGGGCTTGCAGTAAAACCCTTCATAGAAATCCTTATAGATGTCCCCTTTTTCATAAAGGGTTTGAAACGCTTTCTGCACACCCCGTTTATGGTGCTCTTCGGTGGTTCTGATAAACACATCATGGGAGATCTCCATGGTTTCCCAAAGCTCCTTGATGCTTTCCACCATAATATCCACGTGCTCCTGGGGGGTTCTTCCCAGGGCGAGGGCGGCTTCCTGAATCTTCTGTCCGTGCTCATCGGTTCCCGTTAAAAATTTTACGTCGTATCCCGTAAACCGCTTAAATCTTGCCAGGGCATCGGCGGCCACTGTGGTATAGGTATGCCCGATATGCAGTTTTGCATTGGTGTAGTAAATCGGTGTGGTTACATAATACGTCCCTTTCGACATTGGATCATCTCCTCATTTCACTCTTCTTAAACATTCATTATACTATAAATGTCTTTTACTTTGTAGACTCTTTTGCAGACTCTTTCGTCAACTCCGGGGAAAGATTGATGATTTCCGTCACCACTTCCCTGAAAATTTGTTATAATGGAATGGATAAGGCTTTAATAAATTGAATTTATAAGGAAATGAGGGTATCGTATGCGAGAGATGAAACATCTTTCCCTGTTGACGGACTTTTACCAGCTGACCATGATGAACGGATATTTAAAAAATAACATGAGTGATGATCAGGTGGTCTTCGATCTGTTTTTCAGGGAGAACCCGTGTCATAGCGGCTTTACTATAATTGCAGGGATCGAACAGGTGATTGACTACATAGAGAATCTCCGTTTTCATAAGGAGGACCTGGAGTATTTACAATCCTTGGACACGTTTGACGAGGACTTTATCGATGCACTCCGAAACTTCAAATTCAAGGGCACGATTTACGGTGTTGAGGAGGGAACGGTGATGTTTCCCCATGAGCCGGTTCTTCGGATCAAGGGCGGGTGCTTTGAGACCCAGCTGATTGAAACGGCTCTTTTAAATGTCATCAACCATCAATCCCTGATCGCCACAAAGGCTGCAAGAATCGTTACCGCAGCCAAGGGAGCTCCTGTGTTTGAGTTCGGACTTCGGAGAGCCCAGGGCCCTGATGCCGGTGTTTACGGCGCACGGGCTTCAGTGATCGGCGGATGCTCCTCCACCTCCAATGTTCTGGCAGGTAAAAAATTCGGGATTCCCGTGGTGGGAACCCAGGCTCACAGCTGGGTGCAAAAGTTCTCCTCGGAGCTTGAGTCTTTCCGGGCCTATGCAAAGGCCTATCCTTCCAACTGTCTGCTTCTGGTGGATACCTACAACACATTGGAAAGCGGCTTACCCAATGCCATTACCGTCTTTAACGAATTGAAGAGCCAGGGCTATGAGCCGAAGGGAATCCGTATTGACTCCGGAGATCTGGCCTACCTTTCCAAAAGGGCGCGGAAGATGCTGGACGATGCGGGATTCCCAGATACCGTGATTATCGCCTCCAGTGATCTGGACGAGGAGACCATCGCATCCCTGAAGGACCAGGGAGCAAGAATCGACGGATGGGGTGTGGGAACCAATCTGATCACCTCCAAGGGCTGTCCGGCCCTGGGCGGAGTCTATAAGCTCAGCGCCATTGAAGAAGAGGGGACCCTGATTCCGAAAATCAAAATTTCCAACAACCCGGAAAAAATCACCAACCCCGGATACAAAACCGTCTACCGGATCTATGACAAAGACACGGGAAAAGCCCAGGCGGATTTGATCACCCTGGCCGATGAAGTGATTGATGAGGAAAAGCCCTTAACCATTTTCCACCCGGTCTACACCTGGAAGCAGACCACCTATGACAGTTATTATGTCAAGGATCTTCTGGTTCCCATCTACAAAGAAGGGGAGCTTGTCTATAATCGGCGTTCGATTCAGGAGATTCAGGAGAAGGTTTCAAAGGAGCTGAAATCCCTCTGGCCGGAATACCGCCGACTTGCCCGGCCTGAGCTTTATAAGGTGGACCTTTCCCATGCCCTGTGGCAGTTAAAGCAGGATCTGGTTGAGATGAACAAAAAAGGGCTTCGGTAGATGAATCTTCAGTGAATTTTATCACTTTTACCATCCGCTTTTACCACCCGCTTTTACCAATATGAAAGGCGATGATCCCGGGATCATCGCCTCTTTTTTCTTCCTTTTTTACTTCTCTTCGTTCTCCCTGAAATATTGCTTCAGATACCGGTGGGCCCCTTCTTTTGACTGAGGGATATGTCCGTAGAACATGGCTTTTTTAATGTCCTCAAGGACCTGCCCCACAAAGGCTCCTTCAGGCAGCTTTACAGCGTCCATCACTTCTTTCCCCGAGATCACCTTGGAAATATCCTCGATGGGGCGATAGCGGGTAATGTAATTGTTGGCGATATACTCCACATGAATTTTGAACATTCCCATCTCCTCGGTGGGCTCCAAAAGCTTCCGGGTGGAGACAATATCCGACAGGGCGATCAGTAAAAGATCCAGGGTTTCCTTCCCCGCCTCTTCAAAGAAATTGTACAGCGCTTTTCCGCTCACGTCGTTTTTCTTATAAAGAACCAATGGAATCATGTGCAGGGATACATACTTATAGAGAATTTCAATTTCCCTTCTGCTCATTTTCAGCTGTTCCCCATATTCCTTCACCAGCTCGGCACCGGTGATTTCATGACCCCGAAAACGGGTACGTCCTGTGGTGTCCACCTTTTTTGCCGAAGGCTTTCCGATGTCGTGGAAAAGGGCTCCCAGCTTGATCAGTTCAAGACGCTTATGATCCTTCGTGATCTTCTCCTCCGCATGACGTTCATAGTTCTCCCGGATGTGATCCTCAAAGAATCCGTGGGCATAGATGATGCTCTCCGCCACCTTCACCGTATAAATGGAGTGGGTCCAGCTGTCCACCACATGATATTTGCACTCCCCGATATCCTTCATGCAGTCAATTTCAGGGAAGAGCTTGTTGATCAGGTCCAGCTTTCTGTCCATGTAGCTCAGATAATAATGGCTCCTCTTCTCTTTCAGGATGAGGAAGAGCTCCCGATTCAGCCTCTCTCCCGCGGCCTTTCGAATAAGGTGGGATTTTTCTCTGATCATCCGGGCAGTGTCATTGTCAAGATCCAGGCCAAGCTGTGCCATCAGACGGGGTGCTCTGATCAGACGCAGGGGATCTTCATCAAACACATCCCCGGAGGTCATGCGAATCAGATTTCGCCGCAAATCCTTTAATCCGCCGTAGGGATCGATGAGGAGATCCTCCTTCATCGGCCAGGGTCCATCCAGAGGATAAGCCATGGCACAGATGGTGAAATCCCGGCCCTTCAGGTCTTCCTCAATGGTCTTGCCCTGCATTTCCATAAAGTCCAGCATTAAGCCGTCCTTTAACACAAGCCGGGTTAAGGGAACTTTTTTCTCCATTTCCACAAGGGTTCCTCCAAGAATTTCCCTTAAGCCGTCCATAAGGGGTTTCGGATCTCCCTGAATCACAAAGTCCAGATCCTGAATCCGCTCTCTATTTTCCAGAAGGAGATCTCTCACTCCCCCTCCCACAAAATATCCCGTTTTCCCCTGATCCCTGATTGCCTGTTGAATCTGTTTCATAAGCCTGTCCACTGTGATCATCTCCTCAATGATTCCATTGTCTGTCAAAGCTTTTAAATATATGGTAATTTTTCACATAATTTGTTGACTTCTCCCTAATGCTTTGGTATGATTAAGTATGAATAATGTCGAAATTTGTAGAAACGTCGAAAGACAAAAAAGGAGGAAGTGCATAACATGATGAAATCAACCGGTATTGTACGAAAGGTCGATGAATTGGGTCGGGTTGTTTTACCCATCGAGCTGAGAAGAACTCTGAACATTAATGAAAAGGATGCTCTGGAAATCTACGTTGACGGAGAAAGCGTGATTTTGAAGAAATACGAGCCTGCATGTATTTTCTGCGGTAACGCAAAGGATGTTCAACACTTTAAAGGAAAGAACATCTGTGAAGGCTGTCTTGATGAAATGAAGTAATCAATCCAAGGATTCCCGAATGGTGACGTCATAGACCTCCCGTTTGGGAATTTTTCTTTCCCCGGCCACCTGCTTAATGGCCTCTTTTTTGGAAACTCCGGTTTTCATGACCAGCAGTAAATGCTCTTCGATGGTGAGACCTTCATAGGAGGTCTCTTTCTGCTTTTCCGCTCCCTCCACCACAAGAACCATCTCCCCTTTCAAGGGGCCGCCCTTCAAGACTTCCAAAAGTTCGGAAAAACTTCCTCTCAGAAATTCTTCAAACTTCTTTGTAAGCTCCCTTGCGATCACTGCCTGTCTGTCGCCGAAGATCTTCTCCATCTCTCCCAGGCTCTCCTTTATCCGATGGGGAGATTCATAAAATACCAGGGTGCGCATTTCTGTTTTGAGTTCTTCCAGTATTTCTTTGCGATTTTTTTTGTCCCTGGGAAGAAACCCCTGAAACAAAAAGGCCTTTGTGGAGAGTCCCGAACCCACTAATGCATTAATCAGGGCTGAGGCTCCCGGAAGGATCTCAATGGGAAATCCCTCTTCAATCACCTTTCCGATCAGATGGTGTCCCGGATCGGAGATCCCGGGCATTCCCGCATCAGAGACCAGAGCAATGGAATTGCCCCGTCGAAGCTTTTCCATCAGCTGCCCGCTCTTTTCCCGCTCATTGTGCTCATGATAGCTGGTGAGGGGCTTTTTTATTTGGAAATGGTTGAGAAGCTTCAGGGTGTTTCTTGTATCCTCCGCCGCAATTTCATCCACTTCCTTTAATACCCTGAGAGCCCTCAGGGTAATATCTTCCAGATTCCCGATGGGGGTGGGAACCACATACAGGGTCCCTGTTCCGTTTGTCATCCCGTGCCCGGATCCATCAGTTCCGCTTTTTCCAGTGTTTCCAGTGTTTTCATCGGTTCCGCCGGGATTCTTCCTGTTCCTGTTTTTTTTCATTGGAATGCCCCCATTCTATGTTTTCCTGCTGATAAAGTGCCAGAACCTCCCGGGTGTATTCTCCGTTATCCTGATAAATAATCAGAGGCTTATGTACCGTCATCTCGGGATTTGCTCCTTTTTTTCCCTCAACCAGAATGAGGTTCGGAGGCTTATTCATTTTCGGCTGTACAAAGGTCAAAGCCTTGGGTTCGATACGGTATGCCTTCATCAGGGCCAGAAGATCCGCCAGGCGGTTGGGCCGGTGAACCAGATAGAGACGGCCATGGGTCCGAAGAAGACTCTCCGCCCCCCGGATTACATCCTCCAGGTCGCAGGCCACTTCATGTCTGGCGATGGCCTTTTTCTCTTTGGGATTGATCAATCCCTTGCAATGCATATAAGGAGGATTCCCGGTGACCACGTCGTACACGCTTTTTTCATGCTCTTCGGGAATGGACCTGATATCTCCTGTATGAATGGTAATCCGCCGGCTAAGATCATTAAGATCCACACTTCGCCGTGCCATGTCCGCCATGTCTTCCTGAAGCTCGATGGCTTCGATTGCTGCGGTTGTACTTTTCCCCGCCAGAAGGAGGGGGATAATTCCGTTTCCCGTTCCAAGGTCCATGACCCGGTCCCGGGGCTTCAGGCGCACCTGATTGGCCAGAAGCACGGCATCGATTCCGAAGCAGAAGGCTTCAGGATTCTGTATGATTTTCAGTCCTTTTAATTGCAAGTCATCCACCCGTTCAGCCACTTACTGTTCCTCCTCAAAAAGCAGGGTGATTCCCTGAAGAAGCTCCTCTTCCCCGACGGGTCCCTTATAGCGCTTGGCAATGCTTCCCCGGGAGTCGATGAGAAGAGTGAGGATTTCCTCCTCTGTGTCACTCCACTCCTCTTCCACGGTGATCAGCAGCCCTCCCAGCAGCAGATCCTCTCCCAGGAGAAGCTCAATGTTTTCCATGGGCTCACACTGCTGCTTAAACAGAGCCTCTTCCCGGGCAATGGTCAACAGCATCGGTCGATCTGCCCGGTAGGTTCCCTCTTCAGTCAATACATCCCGTGGCAGCCACTCCCCTTCCCCGACAGGTTCGATCTCCCCCGTTTCCCCCGGTCCGATAAACTCCTCCAGAGAAAACTGCTGTCTTGCATCGGCAGGGATTAAAAGGCGTACACCCTCCTCTTCAGTAGGTGCCAATGTCACTAACGGAATAAGATCAAAAACCCATAGGAAGCCGAAAGCCAGAGCAATGATCAGAAGACCTCCTGCGATTTTCCTCATTGCCGAGTTCTGTTTCATTTATTTCCCCCTCCCTTATCCCCCTTATTCTTTTGATCGGGTTTTGGGCGGGGCTTACCCCGTCGTTTCTTTTTATTATAGGGTTTTTTCTTTCCCTTGCTCTTTGGACGGTCTTTTTTATCCTGTTGTTCTGTCGGCTTCTGCTCTCTCGGTTGCTGTTCCTTTGGCTTCTGCTCTCTTGGCTGCTGTTCTTTTGGCTGCTGTTCTTTTGGTCGAGGAGGCTTTTCATCCTCTTTCCTTCTTGGCTGTGGTTTTTCCACATGTCTTTTCTCTTCCGGCCGACCATCTTTCTTTCGGGGTCTCTGCTCTCTCCTTTTGGAGGGTTCAGGCTTTTTCCCCTGTTTTTCGATCTTTTCCAGCTCTTCCAGCTGCTCCAGTTCCCTGATTTCATCGGGATCCCGGATCTCTTCTCCTGAGCTGAGGGCTTCCGCTTCCTTTTCCTTCCGCTCTTTTTCCCGCTTCAAAAAGGCTCCCAGCTTTTCCACTTCCTCCCGCTGGAAAACTTTAATTTCTTCGGTGCCGTCATTATCATTGGTGACCTTCACCTTCACCCGTTCCAAAAGTGGATTGATTTGAATGACAGGACCCCGGCCATAGGGAGTTTTCACCGAATCTCCAACATGAGGGAGTTTTTTCAGCATTTCCTTATAGACATCATGCTCATATTTCAGACAGCAAAAGAGCCTTCCGCAGACTCCGGAAATTTTTGTGGGGTTCAGGGAAAGATTCTGGTCCTTGGCCATTTTAATCGAGACGGGATCGAACTCTCCAAGCCATGTGGAACAGCAGAGGCTGACACCGCAGGGTCCGATTCCTCCGATCATCTTCGCTTCATCCCGGACTCCGATCTGTCGCAGTTCAATCCTGGTTTTAAACACTCCCGCCAGGTCCTTGACCAGATCCCGGAAGTCCACCCGGCCTTCCGCAGTAAAATAGAAAATAATTTTATTGTTATCGAAGGTATATTCCACATCCACAAGCTTCATCTCCAGCTTGTGCTCCTCGATCTTCTTCAAACAGATGTCAAAGGCCTTTGCTTCCTTTTCTTTGTTTCCTTCATTGACTTGAAGATCCCCGGATGTTGCAATGCGGATCACTTCTTTTAAGGGTGCCACCACTTCTTTTTCGGTAATCTCCTTGGGGCCCACAACCACTTCCCCCATCTCAACTCCCCGGGCGGTTTCAAGAATCACGTTCTCACCCTTGGTGAGCTTCAGCTTTCCCGGGTCAAAGTAATAGACCTTTCCCGCTTTCTTAAATCGTACACCTACAACGGTTATCATAATGTTAAACCTCCTAATCAGTCCTTCAAAATACGATGAGTGTTCATAATGAACATTTCCAGCAATGCCTTTAATTGTACGTTGGCCTCCAGCATTCTCTCCATCCCCATGCTTTCCTCCAATGCTTTTTCGATTTGACTCCGATCAACCTCTCCGGCCAGTCGCCGATAGGCCGGTGCTTCATCGGGATAAAACAGAATTTCCTCCATCCCGGTCTCATGAAAAACCAGCAGATCCCGAAAATATTCCCGGGCCTGGAGAAAAAACACTGCACATTCCTCTTTTTCCGTGACAAGGGTCTCCAATCCCTGCATCTGCTCGATGAGATCCCTGTCCCTCAGTCCCCCGAGGATCCGGAAGAGCTGCTCTTTTCGATGGGAGAGATCTTCATCCCCAAGATAGGAAAGGGCGGTTTTGATTCTTCCTCTGGCGATCCTTGACGCTTTCTGGGCATCCCCATGGGGAAACCCCCGGTCTTCCAGGGCTTTTACCAGCTCTTTTTCAGATGCGGGCTTCAGGGTCATATGCTGACATCTGGATTGAATGGTGGGTAAAAGAGCCTCCCTGCGATTAGTGATCAAAAGAATCATCCCGAAGCCCGGGGGCTCTTCCAGAGTTTTCAATAATGCATTTTGCCCCTGGAGGGTGATGCCTTCTCCATGATCAATCACATAGATCTTTTTTCCTCCTCCATAAGGCTTGATGTATAAGTCCTTTTCCAAAGCGCGAATCTCATCGACCTTGATCCGTTCTTCGGAGTACGTGATAAAATCCTCGTGGTTCCCGGATTCCATTTTTTTACAGGGACCGCATGTCCCGCAGGGCCTCTGCTCTTTCGGTCCCCGGCAGAAGACGGCCTTGGCAAACACCCTGGCAAATCCCTGGGGATCCAGGCCTTCGTCTCCTTCGATCAAATAGGCATGGGACAAGACTTCCTTCTCCAGCTGCTTTTTGATCTCTCCGATTAAGGGCTTTTGCCCCACAATTTCCGAAAATCCCATAGCGGGGCCTCCTTTACCTAAATTTTTAAGTGTTTTTCCACATCAACCACAAAAACCGTTGCTCCGCCCACGTTCACTTCAATGGGCTGGGGAACATACACCCCGGTGGTTCCTGATACCGGCGCAGGAGATGTGGCCACCTGCTTTCGGGTCTGACACCGCTCTTTGATGATTGCGATCACATCATCAACTTTTTCATCCTCGGTACCGATGAGAAAGGTGGTGTTTCCCGCCTTTAAAAATCCTCCCGTGGTGGCAAGCTTGGTTACCCGGTATTTCTGTTCCGTCAAAGTATCCAGCAGTTTATTGGCATCTTCGTCGTTCACGATGGCAATCACTAATTTCATTGTGTAAACCTCCTTGTATTTTTTTAAGGCGATGGTCTCCACCTCTTTATTCAGCTCTTCAATGGATTTCCTTCCGTCAAGGGTCACAATCCGTGCAGGATTCCTCTCGGCAAGCTCCTTGTATCCCTCATAGACCCGCTGATGAAAATCCAGCTTCTCCCGTTCCAAACGGTCTTCCTCTCCCTTGGCCCGAACCCTCTTTAAGCCCTCCTCCGGTGAAAGATCGAAATACAGAGTCAGGTCGGGGGTCAGCCCTCCGGTTGCAAAGCTGTTAATCCCCTGCACCTCATCGATTCCAAGCTTTCTTGCCTTCCCCTGATAAGCCAGACTTGAATCCACAAAGCGGTCACACAAAACAATGCTCCCCGCCTTCAGTGCCGGCTGTATGACCTCTTTCACATGCTGGGCTCTGGCTGCTGCATAAATGAGGGCTTCCGCCCTGTCATCCATGGCAGTGTTTTTCGCATCCAGGACCAGGCTTCGTATTTCCTCACCGATGGGGGTTCCTCCCGGCTCCCGGGTAATCACCACCTGATGTCCCTCTTTTTCAAAGACGTTTTTCAGATGAGAGATCTGAGTGGATTTTCCCGATCCGTCGGTGCCTTCCAAGGTGATAAACATTCCCCGATCCATTCTATTCCTCCTCTTCAATGACGGAAACTCCAGGAGGGCTGTCCCCCTGAACCCCTGTCACTTCCTTCTTTTCTTTCAGGTCCTCCCTGATGATTGCCAGATGCTCCTCCGTAATCCGCTCTCCCGGCATCAGCAGGGGAATTCCCGGCGGATAGGGGGTAAGAAAGTCTCCGGCGATTTTTCCTTCACTTATCTCTATGGATACCCATTTCCGCTTCCGGTAAAAGGCATCCCAAAGCGGGAGGGCTTCACTTTCTGAAACCCCGTTTCTTTTTTTTGCATTCTGTCGTCTCCCCGTTGTGATTCTTTTCTTATTATATAATGTTTTCTCCAGTTCCTCAAAGGCAAAAACCAGTTTTTTCAAATCTTTTTCCCGATTTCCCGGTGTGACGATGGCAAGGACCCCCTCCTTTGTGGAGAGTTCCATCTCGATTCCGTACTTCTTCCGGAGAACCGCCTTGATCCCATGCCCTGTCATCCCTTCATAAGAGGGGGCGATCCAGAGCTTTGTAGGCTCAAAGGTATACAAATCAAATCCTTTCATTTTCCCAAAGGCGGGCCTGATCCGGTCAATCATTGCAAGGAGTCTTTTCATCTCCTGTTTCCCTTTTCCTTCGCTATAGGAAAACACCCCTTCAATGGAGGCGAGAAAAAGATAGGAGGGGCTTGATGTCTGATGGATTCTCAGCGTCCGGTCCAATCGTTCCTCATCAATCCTTCCCCCCTGCATCACAAGCACAGCGGTCTGGGTCAGGCTGGGCAGGGTTTTGTGAAGGCTCATCACCGTCAGGTCCGCCCCGGCAGCAACCGCCGACAGGGGAAAGCTCTCCGGCGAGAGATGAAAATGGGCTCCATGGGCCTGATCCACCAGCAAAAGAAGGCTCCTCCTCTCTGTCCATTCCCTGATTTTTTCAATCTCCGAGGGAAGGCCGTAGTAGGTGGGATGGGTTAAAAAAACGGCTTTTGCTTCCGGATGTCTCCCATAGGCTTCCTGTAATTTTTTTAGGGACACTCCCTTTATAAGTCCGGTTTGCTCCTCGATTTCCTCTTCAATCCACCGGGGCCGGATCCTTCCCAGAATTAAGCCGTGGAGTGCGGACTGATGAACATCTCTGGGGATTAAAATCTCATCCCCGGGCTTCAGTTGAGAGGTCAGCATCGCAAGAACCCCTGCAGTGGATCCGTTCACAAGATAGTCGACCCTCTTTGCACCAAGAATTTCTGCAGCCCGGTCCTTGCTTTCTTTGATGACTCCCTTTGAAGAATAGAGAGAATCGGATCCTTGAATTTCCGTAACATCAAAGGTGTACAGATTCTCCCGGACTCCTCCATCCCCTTGAGCATCGAAGGCCTTTCCCCCTTTATGTCCCGGAGTATGAAATGAGATGACCTCTTCGTCCCTGTAGGCTCTCAGCATTTCCAGAATCGGTCCTGTGGTGTTTTTCACTTCTCTTTCAGTGTTTATCACTTCTCTTTCCGTTTTCATCAGTTCCCTCCTTTCCGCGGTGTAAAAAAAGGGCGCAAAGGCCCCGGGTCTTTCATCCATGTTATTTCTGCGTTTGATTCATACTCTTTTGAAGAGCGTCAACAAAGGATTTTTCAGGTTCGATCATAAATCGCACACGGTGCTTCCCGTCCCTGAGAATCCCCACATAAAGCCCTTCTCCCCTCAGCCGGCATGAGTATGTATAGGTTCTCTTCACCTTTTGCTTTTTCTCTCCGGTGCCCCGGTCCTCTTCCTCCAAAGGAACAATGCTTTCAATGTCACTGACTTTCATCTTCATCATCAGCTTTTCTCTGGATCCGATGCGTTTGAAGATCATCAGCTCATTATCAATTAATGTATAGGTGTATTCCGCCAGCTTCCGGTTAATCAGATAGGAGGTCAGCACCCCCGCTCCGATAATGATCCCGATACTGACCAGCCCTCCATATAAAGGAGGGAGTTTATTGGAGATATAAATCAGTGCATTAATTCCGAGAAAGATCCCCAACACATAAAGTGCCGCTCTTTTCTTCGAGGGTTCAACATTGACTGAGCATCTTACCATCCGTCCCATTCCGTCACCGCTTTCTTTTCCCGATTTCTCTTTCCAGCTGCTTTTTCCGAAACTCGTTTTTTTCCAGAGCTTCTCTCTCATGCTCCTTCTGTTTTTGCTCTCTTTTCTTCTTCTGATCATATTCCCGGAAAAAATCCTCCATTAAATCCCTCATTAAATAGGAGATAAACACAAGAGACAGAAACACCAGTACACCAAGAATTACATACTCAATCACAAAGGCTTCCTCAATCATCTCGGGAATCGCCCGTATCCACTCCATACCATGCTCCCCTTTTCTTTTCTCTTACTCTGAAAAAATCCGTCGCTTCCACTCACCGAAATAGGGTGCCAGGGCAAGCAGCATCATGAATCCCAGAACCAGAATCGTTGTCCATGAGAAAAACTCGTCCAGCTGTTCCCCTAAATATCCGTAAACAAATACCTTGGGGAGGGTGCCCAAAAGGGTTCCGATAAAGTAATTCCGAAAATCCATTTGTACAAATCCTGCACCGAAGCTGATGGCATCGATTGGAAAACCCGGAGTGGTGCGCATGGTGAAAATCTTTTTCCATGACCCTTTCCCTTGGGCATTCCTCAGTTTCTCCACATAGCGTTCGGAGATAAATCCTTCAATCAGGTGTTCAAACCGTCCTCCGATATAATAGGCCAGGCTGATATTGATCATATGACCGAAGAGTGCATACACCGGACCCCAGAGGGCGCCGAAAATCAACCCTCCTGCAATAAACACCGCAAGTGTGGGGAGAAAAAAGATCTGACGAAACATGCAGATGGCAATAAAAATAAGAATCCCCGCCATCCCGGTTCCTTCAATCAAGTTCCGGATCCCATCCACATCCAGTCTCATTCGTAAAAGCCCCAAATGATCGACGAGGAAAAAAAGCAGAATGATCACTGCTGTCCCCATTACCATTATAAAGCGATTTTTGCTCGTCATTGTTTAAAAACTCCTTTTTCCTTTTCTCCGATCATCCTTTCGCCGGAGTCTTTCCCATTATATCGCAATCCATGATGCTTGTGAACCTCTCGAGGCGAAAGTCATCAGAATTCCCGGCGGCCGCTTTCAAAAACAAAATAAAAGCACACACCATCCTCTTCATTAAAGAAGCCATACTCCATTTCCATGGCCTCCAGAAGCTTCCCCGCAATGGCAAGGCCCAGACCGCTTCCCTGTTCTTCCCCGCCCTTGAAAAAACTTTCCCAGACCTTCTCTTTCATCTCCACGGGAATGGGTTTTCCCAGGCTTTTGACTTCAACCCGGTAACGACGGGACCCTTCCTTCCGGAAGACTTCCTCTGTTTTCAGTCTCACTTCAATGAACCTGCCTTCTCCGTGATCCAGGGCGTTTTTCATGAAGTTCATCAGCACCTGCTCCAGTCGGTGGGGATCCGTGTTGATGATGAGCTCACTGAGATTCTCCCCCTTCAGAAATTCCCATTGATGCTCCGGTCCCAAAGCCTTCATTTTCTCGATACTCCGATGGATCATTTGAATCAGATCAAAGGGTTCCTTTTCAAGAGTTACATAGTCGCTTTCCAGTCTGCTCAGCTCCATGATGTCTTTTAAGAGGCCATCCACCTTTCGGGTCTCCTCCTGAATAATGGACAGGTACCGGTCTTTTTCCTCCGATGTTTCGGGAATCTTATCCTCCAGGGCCTCGGCATATCCTTTAATCACCGCAATGGGTGTTTTCAGCTCGTGGGAGACCCTTGCAACCAGCTCCCGCCTGAGATTTTTTATGGATTTTTCTTTCTCCAGCTCCTGCTCCAGGGCACCGATGGTTTTTTTCAGTCTCTCCGTCAGGATATTGAGGCTTTCCCCCAGCTCTCCGATTTCCCCTTCTCTGCTCCCCAGGTAGCGGACATCAAAGTTCATCATTGCCATTTCCCCTGCCAGATTCTTCAAATCCACAATGGGCTTTGATAACCCTCTGGAAAACAGAAAAGACAGCAATACAGCGAAAAGAGCCCCGGCGAGAATAACCCACCAGTAAAAGCTTTGCGTCCTTTGAATTCCCTGCTGAAGAGGATTGATCACCGTTCTGAGGCTGAGAATGTACCCCCCGTCATACAAATAGGTGAGAATCGCATCCTCCGAAAGCTCCGCCCTTCTCATTCCATGCATTCCCCGTCGACCGGTGGTGCTCTCTCCGTTTCCGCTCATCTGCTTCGTTAGACTTCCCTCCTCCATAAGGGATTGCAGCTCATCACGATTCAGGTCATTCAAGGGATTTCTTCGCTGCATCATGGAGTGGGAGGCGGCTCCCGGGGATTGGAAAAGAACATTTCCCAGAGGATCGAAAAGGCTCATCTCCGATCCCATCAGCTGCGCCTCAACGGCCAGCTCCTCAAAATCCTCCTCCGAAAGTCCTCCCTCTTCCTCAATGATCCCGGTCACCTCCCGAAGAATTTCATTCCCCCGGGCCTCTAAGCTCTCCTCTGTTCTTTGAAAGTAGTAGGGTTCAAGGAAGGTTCTCTGAAGGAACCATATCAGCCCAACCATCATGACTGTGAGGGAAAGAAATGCGATCAGAAGCTTTATAAATAAGGATTGTCTCTTCATTGTCCATCACCCGGTTCTTCCTGTTTTTTTGAAGGATTGGGATTTAAGCGATATCCCACTCCCCTCAGGGTTTCCACAGCCTCTCCCATGGCTCCCAGTTTTTTTCTCAGCCGTTTAATATGGGTATCCACCGTTCTGAGATCCCCAAAATAATCGTACCCCCACACTCCGTTAAGAAGCTGGTCTCTCGAGAGGGCATGATTGGGATTGTTTAATAAATACTCCAGCAGATCATACTCCTTTGGCGTCAAATGAAGTCGCTCTTCCTTCAAATAGGCCTCGTGCCGTTCAGGATAGAGGGTAAGGTCATGAAACACCCTTTTCTTCTCTTTTCCCTCCTTTTCCTCTCTCCCTTTTTCACCGCCGCCCCTTCGAAGCAGTACCTTTACCCTTGCCACCACTTCCTTAGGGCTGAAGGGCTTTGTCACATAATCATCGGCTCCCAGCTGAAAGCCTTCCAGTTTATCCTCTTCCTCTCCCCGGGCTGTGAGAAGCAAAATGGGGAGATCTCCTTTTTTTCTCAGTTCCTGCAAAACTTCAAATCCGTCTTTCTCCGGCATCATCACATCGAGTATTAGGCAGTGTACGGTTTCTTTTTCGATGATTTCCAGGGCCCGGGCTCCGTTTTCCGCCCGAAGCAGGGCGTAGCCTTCTTTTTTCAGATAGGTTTCCAGCAGATCCCCGATCCGTTCATCATCCTCCGCAATAAGGATTGTGGATATACCCTCCATGTCATCTCCCCCTCATGTTCTTCTCTCTTCCTTCTCTTCCTTCTCTTCCTTCTTTTCCTTCTTTTCCTCGTGTTTTCCTCGTGTTTTCCTCGTTTTCTTCCGCTTTTTAATTTTCACTTTCTGCTCTTTGCTTTCTCTTTTCTTCATTATAACATAGAAAAAAGGGACCGCTTAACGCCGTCCCTCCGGTTTTTATAAAAGGTTCATCCTGCCGGACTTCCCTGTTGTCCTTCCCTTTTCTATCGCCGTCCGCCACGATGCCTCTGTCCTGCACCTTCACCGTTTTCAAGGCGAAGCTCCCGTTCGATCTTCATCATTCCGCCCATTCCCCTGTGAGGTCCCTGACGGTCAAAGGCAAAGCCTCCCTCTTCCAGACGTTCTTTCAGTTCGTCTCTTTTCTCCTCGGTGATCCGTCCCTCTTCAAAGAGTTCATCCACCTGATTGATGCGGACTTCAAGGGCCTCTTCCCGAAGCTCCTCAAGCTCCTCTTCGGTCAGATCCGCCATTGGACAGGTTCCTTCAAACTCCCCGTCGTCCCATCCGAACCGCTCTGTCATAAATTCTCTCATGCTCTCAAAGGACCTGCCGACGCGAAGGGCATTCCCCCACTCTTCTCCCGCCTCTTCATTGGCAAAAGCAAATCCTGTCATTAAAACCGTCAGTACCAGGGCAAGACTGATCATGATTCTTTTCTTTCCCATGTGTATCCACTCCTTTTGTATTATTTTTTAATTTTCTCTGATACAACCTCAGTATAGTTCACCTTTGTGACGGTTTTGTGACAAAGAGTTAGTATTCTTTCCTTTTTTTTGTTATAATTTCCTATAAGACCAAAGTAATGAGAACAGGATCATTTACTGAAAATAAATGACGAAACTTAATGAAGGTGGCGATCAGATCTATGAAAAACTCAGCCCGGATTATATTACTTGTTTTAATGGGCATCATCATTTTTGCAGGCTTCAGTGTTTATTCCTATGTTTCCTTCATCCCCGAATACCTTTCAGCAACCCTCCATGAGGAGGATGTGATGGTGACGGTTCGGGAAGGAGCCAGTCTTCGGGATGTAGCGGATACCCTGCACGATGAAGGCATCATCAGGAACCGCTACTGGTTTAGGAAGGAAGGACAGGAGGCTGAAGTGGATCGGAGTATTCGGCCCGGAACCTATATCATTCCCGCAGAAGCGGAATTCGAAGAAATTTTTGCCATTCTCCAGCAGGGAGAACCGATCACAGAACTAACGGTCACCATCCCCGAAGGTTTTACCCTCTACCGGATGGGGGAACGGATCGAAGAGAACGAACTCTTTACCCGGGATGAATTCCTTGAAGCAACCGAAGCCTACTATCAGGCGAATGATTTAGGCTTTGACAACGAAGACCTGTTTTTCTCTATGGAAGGATACCTTTTCCCCGACACCTACCGCTTCGGGATCGATGAAAGTCCGGAGAGCATCATCAGTCGACTGCATAACAGAATGCTTGAAATGATCGACGAAGAGGACCGGGCTGTAATGGATGAGAGGGGTCTCTCCCTTCATGATGTTCTTACCATTGCATCACTGATTGAACGGGAATCCGCATTTTCTGCGGAGAACGATAAAATTTCCGGAGTCATCAAAAACCGGTTGGACCGGGAAATGCTCCTGCAGATCGACGTTTCCGTCATTTATGCCTATGGCGAAGGACAGGAACACTTTACACGGGTACTTTATGAACACCTGGAAGTGGACAATCCCTTTAACACCTACAAATACACCGGACTTCCACCGGGACCCATCGCAGCGCCGGGACGCAGTGCCATTCAAGCGGCAATCTACCCCGAAGAGCATAACTACCTCTTTTATGTGGTAGGAGAAGAAGGCCATGTCTTTGCAGAAACCTATGATGAGCACCTGGTCAACGTTCAGGCTTACCGGGAAATTCAACAGCAGGCCGACGAGGAAGTGCAGAGGGTCGAACCATAACAAAATTCTGCAGCACAGCTTTTCAGCTGCAACGCATTATACCCGCTGCACACAAAAATACGAAACAAAAAGAGCTCTGTATTAAATACAAAGCTCTTTTTTTATTTCTCTCTTTCAATCTTTTTCCATCCTGCGTCTGATGTCTAGTTAATTCCAAGAATTACTGCCAGTGACATAAATACAAGACCGGAAACGAACCACATTCCCATAAGAGGAAGGATCCACTTAAACCATTTCTCATAGGGAATCTTGGCAATGGCCAGATAACTCATCAGCACCCCGGATGTGGGGATAATGGAGTTGGTAAATCCGTCACCAAGCTGGTATGCAAAGACCGCAACCTGTCGGGGCATTCCCAGCAGATCCGCCAATGGTGCCATAATGGGCATGGTGGTTGCCGCCTGTCCTGAACCGGAAGGAATAAAGAAGTTCAGAATCAGTTGGACAATAAACATCAGGTTTGCCGCCATGATATCAGGAAGACCGGAGATGGTTTGTCCCATGGAGAAGATGACCGTATCGATAATCAGACCCTGCTCCATAACCACCAGGATTCCCCGGGCAAATCCTACAATGAGGGCTCCAAAGGCAATGGTTTTCGCACCGTCAACAAAGTTGGCAGCGGTACGGCTTGGACCTATGGCTCCTGCAATGGATGAGAATATTCCCATCATAAAGAAGATGGAGGTCAGCTCTTTAATGTACCAGCCATATTCGATAATTCCGTAAATCATCATCCCGAATCCTGCGATCACCACTAAATACACCAAGGCATGGAACTTTGTGAATTCAGGAATGTTGGTCAGATCGATATGGGTTTCGGAGGTTTTTTCAAGCTCCGCCACATGACTGAGTTCGGGATTTTTCTTCACTTTAATTGCATAACGCATCGTATAAGCCGCAGCAATGACTAATGACACAACAAGGATGATCATCCGGAACCAGGCAGCTGAATAGATAGGCAGCTCCGCAATTCCCTGGGCAACTCCTACGGTAAAGGGATTTGCAACACCGCCGGTGAATCCTGCGGCAGCGCCAAGGGTAATCATAGCGGTTCCTACAATTGCATCATATCCCAGGGCTCTTGCCAAGGCAACGCCCACCGGCACAAATACAATGGTTTCCTCCGCCATCCCGATGGTGGCTCCCCCCACTGCAAAGACCGCCATAAGAACCGGTATGAGGATAATCCCCCGATCCTTCAGAGCAAAGGCCACTTTTCCGATCCCCGCATCCACGGCTCCCGTTCCCTGAATCATCGCAAAGGATCCGCCGACAACAAGAATAAAGAAAATAATGCTGGATGCCGCCTGCATCCCGTTAAAGACAGATGTAAACAAGTGGTCCTGGGAAAACGAGAAAAACGGCACCGGATTCTGCTCCAGATATTCGAAGGAATCCGGATCAACCACCATCCGGCCGGTATTGGGATCTTCCACCCGGGAATACTCTCCGGCAGGGATGATGTAGGTCCCCACAAAGGCAATCAAAATAATAAAGAAAATAATAACATACGTGTGTGGAACCTTCATAACTTTTTTCTTTTCAACCATACTCTTCACTCCTTTTCTATTTGTCTTCCTCTTTAATTACGAAATTTCTTTCCCAAGGTTTCAGGGGGGGCCTCAGAATTTTTTCCATAGAAAAAGAGGTATACTTCACTATACCCCTTTTTCGCTGATTTTAAAATATGGATAAAAAACTTTTATGAATGAAAAACTTTAATGAACTTTTTCAACCTCATATCCCTGATCTTCAATGGCCTTTACCATCTTCTCCGTCTTCAGTTCCTCTTGGAGAGTAACGGTCACCAGCTCTTTTTCCAGATCCACCTTGACCTGCTCAATTTCCCGAAATACACTGAGGCCCCTCTCCACCGCTGCTTTGCAATGCCCGCAACTCATTCCCTTTACGGTAAATACTTTTTCCATAATTCATTCTCCTTTCTCTGCTGTTCTGCTTATTGATTCTTGCTATTGATTCGTACTATCAATCCATTATTTAGTCAATCGCTTTACGGTTTTTAAGACTTCCTCGATCACATCGTCATCTCCCTGCTGCAGCTGATCTTTCACACAGTGCTTTATATGGTTTTCCAGCAATACAAGCTGTACTGACTTCAACGCCGACCGGGATGCCTCAATTTGATTAATCACGTCATCACAATAGGTGTCTTCCTCGATCATTTTCCGGATTCCCCGGACCTGTCCTTCAATTCGGCTCATCCTGTCCAGCAGCGCCTTTTGTTTTTTTGCCGCAGGTACACTGGGTACTTTCTCCAATATCATCTTTTCCACCCTCCTTGCTGACTATCCTTGTTGTCTATCAGTATACCATACCCCGCTCGGGTATGCAATTCATTCCTCCATGCCGCAAAAGTCCGCCGCTGCAAGAAAATAGACTTCCACAGCTTCCTTCAGTTCTTTGACAGCCACCTGTTCATTTTTTGTATGGCTGTAGGAAATGTTTCCGGGACCATAGACAATGGTGGGAATCTTGCCGAAATTGAATAGCAGGGATGCATCGGTCCAGCCTCTTTTCGTCGACAGGGTCGGCTCTTTCCCCAGTACCGTACCGAGGGCTTTCGTCAGAGATTTTGTAATGGGATCCTCCAAATCCGTAGCCAGAGGCAAATGATCCATGGTCAGCATATTATTCTCCATTCTCTCAATGCGTCCCTTGAATTCCGGATCTTCCTGGTGAAGATCATCCAGGATCCCCTGGTATTCCTGAATTACAGACTCTGCAGTCTCTCCCGGTACATACCGGCGGTCAATTTGAATTACACAGTAATCCGCCACGGTACTTGGTTGAATTCCACCCTTTATATGACCGAAGTTCATTACCGAGGGACCCATCAGAGGATGACTTCTATCCTTCAGCTTCGGCATAATCTCTTTCTTCACCCGTTCAATAAATGCGGATGCTTTTTCAATGGCGTTCACTCCAAGGTGTGGCATCCCCCCATGGGCCGCCTTTCCCTCAATATGGATTTCCAACCACTCCAGTCCCCGGTGACCGGCAGAATACTCATAACTGGAAGGTTCTCCCACAATGGCTCCGTCGGCCTTGATCCCGTCTTTGACAATCTGCTCCGTTCCCTCGCTTTTCTCTTCCTCTCCGACTACACCGGTAAAGATGACATCCCCCTTCAGTTTCATTCCCGAATTTTTCAGTGCAATCATCATCGTGACCATGGATGCGATGGGCCCTTTCATATCAACCGCACCCCGGCCTCGAATAAACCCCTCAGCCAGCTCTCCGCCGAAGGGATCAAACTCCATCTTTCCCGGAGGCACCGTATCGGTATGACCGTTCAGGAGCAGGGTTTTTCCTCCTCCGGTTCCCTTTAAGGCGGCAATCACATTGACCCTTCCGTCCACCACTTCCTTCACGTGCACCTGAAGACCCCGCTCTTTTAAGTATTCTCCAAGATACAGTCCCACTTCCCTCTCCCTCCCGGGGTGATTGACATGGGAAGGGATCTGTATCAGCTTTTGGGTCAGATGAATCAGTTCCTCCTCTTTATAATACTTCTCGATAAAACCCTTTAATTCCTTGATTTCTCTCATTACAATCCTCCCTTTCCACGATTCTTTCCATGCCTTGATTTCTCAATCCATTCCACCCATACCCCAAAAGAAAAGATGCAAAACAGAACAAAAGTGATATAATGGGAAAAAAGAGGTGATGAACATGTATGATTTTCTCATTAAAGACGGACTGGTTGTTGACTTTGATCAAAAGAAGCTAATCTCCGCCGATGTGGCCCTTCAGGGAGGGAAGATCGCAGAGGTGGGACAAAACCTGGGCGAGAGCAAAAGAACCATCTCCGCAAAGGGGAAGGTTGTGGCTCCCGGTTTCATCGATATCCATATGCATGAAGAATTTGCCAGAGAAGGCTCGGATCAGATCCATTATGACATCTCCCGCAATATGCTCTTAATGGGTGTCACCACGGCAGTGGCGGGAAACTGCGGAAACAATCGCTTTCCTGTGGGTTTTTTCAAAAACTATATCGAAGAACATGGATCTCCGGTCAATTATCTCACCTATATCGGACACAATTATCTGCGTGAGCAGGCAGGCATTACCGATCGCTACAGAGAAGCAACGGGAGAGGAGATCGACCGGATGAAAGAACTGCTTTTAAAAGCCCTTCATCAGGGAGTCATCGGAATCTCTTTCGGTCTTGAGTATTCTCCGGGAGTGACCTTAAAAGAGGTGGAGGCTCTAGTCACCCCCTTTAAGGATCATCCCCTGCTTCTTGCAGCCCATTACCGGAAAGATGCGAAATATGCTCTGGAGTCCATTCGGGAAATGATTGAAATTTCAAGACGGACCACTCTTCCGATGATCGTCTCCCACATTTCCAGCTGCGCCGCCTTCGGAATGATGGATGAAGCCCTGGAAATCATTGAAAAGGCCAAAGAGGAGGGCCTGGACATTTCCGTTGACAGCTATCCCTACAACGCCTTCAGCACCTTTATCGGTTCAGCAGTGTTTGATGAAGGCTGCTTCGAGCTTTGGGGGAAGGGTCCGGAGATTATTTTCTTAACAGAGGAGCCCTATAAGGGACAGTACTGCGATATGGATCTCTTTAAAAAAGTCCGGGCAGAGCACCCTGACATGCTTGTGGCAACCTTTGCAATGGATGAGAAGGATATCGGGTATGCGGTGGCTCACCCCGATGTGATGATCGCCAGTGACGGTGTCCTTCGGGAAGGTCAGGGGCATCCGAGAGCCGCAGGAACCTATCCAAGAGTTTTGGGTCACTACGTCCGGGAGAGAAAGGCTCTTTCCCTTTACGACGCTCTTTATAAAATGACCCTGCTTCCGGCCAAGCGCCTGGGCCTCGACGGTCGAAAGGGACAAATCAGGAAGGGCTATGACGGAGATCTGGTGATTTTTGATCCCGAAACCGTCATTGACCGTGCAACCTTTGAGGAGCCCACTCTCCCTCCTGCGGGAATTGATTATGTCTTTGTAGCGGGTCAGCCGGCGGCAAAAGGGCAGGAAGTGCTACGGGAAAATCTGGGCACCTATATCGATCATCCCCTGATGCGTTCAGTGAAAGGCTGATGAAAGCTTGGAGAGACAGTTCTCCGGAGAAATCCACGGACTGCAGCGATGAATCAAATCAATGAATCCAACCAGAGAAAGGAGTTTTTTCATGAACCAGACGGAAAAGCAAGTTCTAAAGAAGGCGGAGGACTTACGGGAGGAACTTGTTGCTCTCAGTGAGTTTATCTATGACCGCCCTGAGCTGGGCTATAAAGAATTTCAATCCTCCAGGGCTCATAAGGAGCTTTTGGAGAAACACGGCTTTACTGTTGAAATGCCTTATATGGGCATGGATACCGCCTTCCGTGCGACCTTTGATACCGGCAGGGAAGGTCCGGCCATTGCTTATCTTTCGGAATATGACGCTCTTCCGGGAATCGGCCACGGTTGCGGACATAATCTTTTAGGAGCAACCAATACCGGTGCGGGAATTCTTCTTCGGTATCTCGACGAATTCTCCGGAAAAGTGGTTGTCTTCGGAACCCCTGCAGAGGAAACCAGCGGCGGAAAAGTTGATATGACTGACAACGGCGCCTTTGATGATGTGGATGCGGCTCTTGAGGTCCATCCTGCGGATCAGCATATGAAAAGCGGAAAATCACTGGCTATGGAAGCCCTTGAATTTCGATTCAAAGGAAAAACCGCCCATGCCGCCGCATCTCCCGAAAAAGGGATTAATGCCCTTGATGCCGCCATTCTGATGTTTACCAATATCAACGCCCTTCGGGAGCATATTCTTCCAACGGCACGGGTTCACGGAATCATCACTGAAGGAGGGGAAGCTGCAAACATCGTTCCCGAAAAGGCTGTTGCACAGTTCTATATCCGGGCAACCACAAAGAGCTATCTTGAGGAGCTGCGGGAAAAAGTGATTAATTGTGCAAAGGCCGGAGCTTTGGCAACAGGTGCCACCATGGAGCACAGCTATTATGAAAAGCCCTATGATAACCTGGTGACCAATCGGCATTTATCGGATCTCTATACCAAACAGCTGCACGCCGTCGGTGTGGATGAAGTTCATGAAGAAAAGGGAAGCACCGGCTCCCTGGATATGGGAAATGTTTCCCATGTGGTTCCCACCATCCATCCCTATTTCAATATTATTGAATCGGGAAGCGTTGCAGCCCATACCGTGGAATTCCGGGATGCCACCAAAACCGATTTTGCCTATGACAGTATGATAAAAACCATGTCCGCCCTCGCTCTTACCGGGGTGGAACTCTCCAAGGATCCCGAGCTTTTAAAAGCCATCCGCAAGGAGTTCGAAACCACGAAAAAATAGTGGTAATGCAAAATCAGAATCAAAGGGAAAAGAAACTATATGCCCCAAAACAGTAAGACCATAAAAACAGTAAGACCGCTAAAACAGCAAAACCACAAAAACAGCAAATCCACAAAAACAGCAAAACCACTAAAACAGCAAAACCACTAAAACTGTAAAAAGATAAGAAAAGACCGATTGGTCCCTTCTTATCTTTTTTCTTTTCACCTTGAACTTGAGCCTTTTAGAGCCTTTTTGATCTTTCCCGGCATTTCGTCATACTGTTTCAGATCTGCTCTGCTATGACTGTGCTTTCCGTTTATCAAATTATAAAAAAACACCTGCATTTAAGGATCCCCTTAAAAACAGGTGGTGCACCGGACAGAGCTCTATAAATAAAAGTCGCAGCGTCCTACTCTCCCGGGCGGTCACCCGCCAAGTACCATCAGCGCAAAAGAGCTTGACTTCCGTGTTCGGAATGGGAACGGGTATGTCCTCTCTGCTTTGACCACGACTGTTTTACTTCTCCAAATCCTGTATTTCCGGTAATTTTTCAAAAAGAAAGCCGCGACGACCTACTCTCCCAGGCAGTCACCCACCAAGTACCATCAGCGCTGAAGAGCTTAACTTCCGTGTTCGGGATGGGAACGGGTG
>Ga0207421_10001554_pt1 | contig 29292 bp, 26 predicted proteins | sample SodLakKL_010_SED_4_FD_187542 | JGI IMG/M metagenome (GOLD analysis project Ga0207421, IMG submission 187542) | Alkaline sediment microbial communities from Lake Tanatar, Kulunda Steppe, Russia - 8KL_010_SED (SPAdes) (version 2) | ecosystem: Environmental > Aquatic > Non-marine Saline and...
AGCATACTCATTAATTAAATAATTAATCTCTTCTGGAGAAAGACTTTGCCCATCTCTTTTTTTAATCACCAAACCTAAAGCTCGCATAATAAAACTCCTTCTTTAATTAAACCAACATTTTAGCAAAACTTTCCCCCTTAAGGGTTATGGGACAGTTTAAAACATCCAGGACAGTCACACCTACATCGGCAAAACTATTCCTGGTACCCAATCTTTCAGGTTTAATTCCCTGTCCATAAACAAGCAAGGGGACATACTCTCTTGTATGATCCGTGCCCTTAAAAGTCGGATCACATCCATGGTCAGCCGTAATAATTAGTAAATCTTCCGGAGTTAAACAATCCAGGAACTCTCCCAGAAATTGATCAAATTCCTCGAGCGCCCTGGCAAAACCGGTCAAATCATTTCGGTGTCCGTAAAGCATGTCAAAATCAACAAATGTAGCCCAGATCAAGCCGCTAACCGGTTCTTTCATCCAGGAAAGCAGGGATTTCATTATTTCATGGTTGCCCGAAGCTTCAATGTGCCTGGTAATCCCCCGGCCAGAAAAAATATCTTTCACTTTCCCGACTGCACACACTTCCATGCCTGCCTGGCTGATGTAGTCAAGCAGAGTCAGTTCGGGAGGCAGAAGGGAAAAATCCTTGCGGTTTTCTGTACGCCAGAAGTCACCCTTGGTACCTCGAAATGGTCTGGCGATCACCCTTCCTACTGCATGATCACCTTGCAATATTTCTTCTCTCGCCCGGCGGCACCATTCATACAGAGTCTCTAAAGAAACGATACTTTCGTGAGCAGCTACCTGAAAAACGCTATCGGCAGAAGTATAAACGATCGGCCTGCCTGTTTCCAGGTGCTCTACACCTAATTCCTTGATAATTTCTGTCCCTGAAGCAGTTATATTACCCAGAACTTTCTTCCCCACCATTTGTTCAAAGGGCCGAACGACTTCAACGGGAAAACCATCAGGATAAACGGGAAAAGTAAAATTCAAAGGCACGCCCGCAATTTCCCAGTGACCGGAAATGGTATCCTTACCTTTTGACAACTGAGACATCTTACCATAGGCACCATTAACTTTCAAGTCAGCATCTAATGATTCTACGATTTTCCCCAAGCCAAGAGATGCCAGGTTGGGAAGTTTTATTTCCCGATATGTTGAAATAATATGGCCCAGGGTATTGCTTCCCTTGTCCCCGTATAAATACGCGTCCGGCAAAGCACCTACTCCCGCGCCATCAAGCACTAAAAGAATAACTCTTTTTTTAAAAAGAATATCATCCTATCCCCTTTTTTTGCCAATTCTAATCGTAAAGCAGAACTTTAAGCCCTTGGATGGGCCTGATCATATATTTCTTTGATTTTTTTCCGGGTTACCTGGGTATAAATCTGTGTGGTAGAAATATCGGCATGGCCCAGCATTTCCTGTACAGAACGCAGGTCTGCACCGTTTTCCAGCAAGTGGGTAGCAAAGGAATGGCGCAGCGTATGCGGTGTAATTTCTGTGTTGATTCCTGCACGCAGCACATATTTTTTCAAGATTTTCCAGAATCCCTGCCGGGTCAACCGGTTTCCATGCTGGTTTAGAAACAGCGCTTTTTCTTCTTTGTTTTTGACATATTTTTCTCTGCTGTATTTTAAATAATCCTGCAAACTTTTGATGGCAACTGATCCCAAGGGGATCATTCTTTCCTTCCCACCTTTGCCATCACAACGCAAAAAGCCCATTTTGATATTAGCATGATTTAAATTTAATGAAACCAGTTCGGATACACGAATGCCGGTGGCATAAATCAACTCCAGCATAGCTTTGTCCCTCATACCTATGATGCAATCTGTCCGGGGTTGCTCCAGGAGCAGTTCAATATCTTGAAAGGAAAGGACATGGGGAAGTTTTTTTTCTGATTTGGGAGATTCAAGTTCAACAGCGGGATTCTCAGTAATAATTTGCTCTTTTAACAAGTACTGGTAAAAGGAACGTATAGAAGCCAGGCTGCGGGTAATCGTAGAAGGAGCCAGGCCTTTACTTTGCTGCTCAGACAGGTAGGCGGTAATCTGTCTTCTTGAAGTTTGCCCAAAACTGTTGATATTCTGTGCTTGTAAAAATTGTAAATACTTGCGTAGATCCCGTTGATATGAATCCAGCGTATTATCCGCCAATCCTTTTTCAACGGAAAGATGGTAAATAAAGTCTTTCAAATACTGCTCCATCCAAATATAACCCCTTTGAGTAAAATACAGCAATAATTATAACTTATTCCACATCACCTAATAAAATCCCTTTAAAACCATTGAACAATTTTGTATTAAAGTTAAAAAATTAAAAATACTAGCCTGGTAAAAACCGGGGTTACAAAAGCCTCTACTATACTTCCCAGCAGCGCCAACAAAAACATCACAGCGATAAAAAAATTGTGATTTGTAGAATGCTTTTTCTGGTCAAAATAAATATCTTTAAATCGCTCCCGACATTTTAATAATGAATAAGTCCCTGCCCCTGCTGCTGTTCCGATAAATGCTGGAACAAACAAAAGATTGTGAGGAAGTACTGCAAAGAGTGCAAACAGAACCCCTTGCGCCGACCACCTGCAGACTAAAAAACTAACAGTAAAGCCCAGGGAAAAACCTTTGTAAAGCATCAGCAATAAGACAAAAGGAAAACCAAACCAAATATACCCCCAGAGCCACATCAACAAAAGCAGTCCCAGATTTTTCTGGAAAGAAGCTTTTAATAAACTGGTAGAGTATAATAACGGTTCTTCAGTTTGTTTTCCAAGTGTTTCCCCCAAAACAAGAAATGCATGATTTAATTCTGCAAGTTGCTGGGCTTCCATAAAACGAACAAGCAATGCACCCGCAATTAGGCTGACTCCAAAGAAGAAAAAAACAAAAAAGATAATACCTTTATTATCTTCCAGATATTCCATGGCACCGGCTATAATCCTGAGCATATATTTGTCTCTCCAGGTTGTCCTTTAGATTAAATATATTACCTGGCGGGACAAATATTCCAGGACAGTTAATCTGGCTTCTCTCAAAGCCCTAGGTATTTTAAAGCAAGCAAAAGACCTACAACGGTTTTACCATCTTCAATTTCACCATTTTTGATTTTTCCCAGGGCCGATTGCAAGGGAATATTTTCCAGCTGGATAAACTCATCCTCAGGCTTTTCCACTTCCTTTTTATATAAATCACGGCCAAGAAAAACATGAATGATTTCACTGGAAAAACCTGGTGAAGGATAAAAAGAGGTAAGGTTTAACAGGTTGTTGCTGGCAAAACCGGTTTCCTCGGCCAACTCCCTTTGAGCACAGTCTTCGATTTTCTCGCCAGGTTCAATAATGCCAGCAGGTATTTCCAGCAGAACTTTTTCCGCCGCCTTCCTATACTGGCGAATGCAAAGCACTTCCATGTTTTCATTGACCGGAACAATGGCCACGGCTCCAGAGTGCTCTACAATTTCCCGCTTTGCTTGTTTCCCGTCTGGCAGCAAAACCTCATCCACTCGGACTGCAACCACTTTTCCGGAGAAAGGATAGCTTGAACTTGTTGTTTTTTCTTCCATCTTAATCAATACCCCCGTATAAATATATAATAATAACAGGTTAATCTATTGCTTCAAAATTCCATTTTACTATTTACAATTCTTCACTTTCCTGGCAAATCCCTCTTTACCAGTATGTTTTCTGTAAAAATCGAAGCTGCAATTATTGAAATAAAAAAATCAGGATCAGCATCAAACCCTCTCTGCATTGTCTCAAATTGAAACCCTGCATTCTTCAATTCCTTACGTATAAACCGTTTGGCAGGAGTGAGAATTATTTTGTGCTTCTTATGAATTCCTGTTGCTTTTAGTTGTAAAAATAGTGTTTTAAGTTTCTTTTTTGAAAGTTGGGGTACAGGAACGAAAGCTTTAAAAGTAGATATTTCCTCTAAAGCTGTGAGCAGGTGATGGCTAAACCCGTTATGCCTGAGCCGTTTTTCAGAAAAGCTAATCCTCGGCATGACAATAGGTGTACCGTTCCACCGGGCCACACGGTTTACATGTTCTCCTTGTAAAATGCCACTACAACCATAGCGGGTGCCTGTTCCCACCACACCAGGACCTGGAGCAATGAGGATAATATCAGCCTGACATTTTTCTTTGGCAGCCATTAAAGCTGTATAAATATTCACCGTCTCATAATCCCCTCCGAAGGCATGACCGCAGGTAATAGTTGCAGACAGGAAGCCTTCTTCCTGCAACCTGCTGATGTTATCGCTCAAGCGGATAGGGAGTGCTGCGCTGTCATCCATAATATAAACGATCCGCCGGTTAGGATTTATTTTCTTTAATGTCAAGATAGCTGGCGGCAGCATGCTGTGAAGCTCTCCAATCAACACAGGAGTCCCCTGGAGGCCAGTAAATACATCCAAAGCCTGGGACGGTTTCTCCTGTACCCAGATTTCTTCAAAGGTTAGGACTTTGATTTGGAACGGTGTATAACGCAATTTAATTATATGTCCGCCTGGATTGAGCTTTTTGCTGCCCTGAGAATAATTGAAATACACATAATGAAACCCTCCACTTCCCAGTCCTAATTTTACTGCTGTGGTATTTACTGCGATCCTGTCACCTGGATGGGCAACTCCAGCTATTTCCGGATAATTCAAAGCCTTTTCCAGGCGGTTCCCCACCTGAACCTTAAGGCACTGCAAGCCGGGTCTGCTCCAGTCTACCTGCAATACGGTGCCCTGCTCAATTTCCATATCGACCATATTATTCTTTTCCCCATTTGCCACTGCGGTATAGGAGTATTTGCTGCAAGGGCCTTTCCAGCAGTGCATTGATAGAAATTTTTTCAGCAAAAACATGAATCAAGCCCAGGGACAGGACAGCAATGATCAAGAAATAATCAGGCAAAACAAGCAGACTATAGACACTGATTAAGCTTCCCAGCAAATATGCCCCGGTATCACCAAGCATTGTCCGTTCACTGGATTCCCAGTACTGATAACCCATGATTGCACTCCAGGCCGGAATAAAAAACCAGGACCGCTCTCTTTCAAACAGGACCAAAAGTATCGAAAGAAATAGAAACAGCTTTATTGAGCGCCCCGGCCTTGTATCCAACAGGTTGAACAAGTTGCTAGATAAAGCCAGAAATGTACCTTGTATTAACCAGGCAAAACCGCTGCTACCCATAAGGAGCAGGGAAACAAAAACACCTGTTCCCCATCCTGCAGTTGCTTTAATTACCCCTGTAGTTATTTTTTTATCCTGAAATGCACTAAAAAAATGCCCCCGAAAACCTTTAACTTCCTTTTCACCTTTAAGATCATCCAACAACCCCAGCAAGGCCATCGTGAGAAAAAATAAAAAAAAAGAACCCCAAAGCACCCTATTCTGTTCCAGCACCAACACAAATGGTTGTACTGCAATGAGAGCTACCAGCAGTACTGGACCAGCTGAGGTGATAACTGTTTCCCCCCGGTAATTCTTGGTAGTGAACCTGTGTTGCCGCAACCAGTTGGCCCAGGAAGGCAAAGAGATAAAAGTAATAAATATCGGCAGCACAATTAACATAAACAAGGCTATATTCGGGTCCATTTAAAAGCTCCTCCCCGGTATTTCCAAAAATATTTTAGAATATCCAGACATTGTCCGGCACGGTGTAACCATCCCTGCCATTTATGATTAAGTATCCTGTGGCTCATCTGGACAGGGATCTCTTTTACCCGAAACCCTTTTTTAAGGGCCTCTGTGGTCAGGGCAACCTCTGCATCAAACTTTTTTGCCTGAAAATTAATTGATTTTAGCAGCACCCTGGTTAAAACCCTCTGCCCGGATAACGGCGATTTTGCCTCGAAGCCCGTGCAAATAAACAGGAACCAGCTGGCCAATTTTTTTGTAATTCCCAAACCGCCTCCTCCTTTAACTGAAAATGATCCAATAGCCATATCCGTTTCATCATTGATGATCGGCAGGAGTAGTTTTAAAACTTCTCCCGCTGTTTTTTGAGTATCCGCATCAACAAAAATGATTATTTCACCCGATGCAACAATAGTACCTTGCTTCAAGGCATGACCTTTGCCCAGATTATTTGGTAATCGCAATACACAGGTAGCGCCGGCCAAAAGAGCTTCATAAAAAGTATTATCCCGGGAACCGTCGTCCACCACGATGATTTCATCAATTTCCTTTAGCCGGCTTAGTGTCTCAACGGTTGTTCCTACCCACCCCTCTTCATTCCAGGCAGGAATAACAGCACTTACTTTTTTCAGATTCCCGGCTTTTCTATTATTCACTGTTCGTCAACCCAAGCTTGAACTGCCTCCAGGAAGGCCAGTTTTCCGCCAAATGATTCAAAATCCGAAGGAAGTTCTTGTTTCTTTTTTGCTTCCTTTACCATACTTGAACCGTTATGTGCAAGCAGTTCATCGACAATCCAGACAATATTCCGTTCTTCTAAAACATCCACAGATCGCTTACGATCCAACACATAGGATTGGTAAAAAGTGCTGCTTTCACACCATTCGATAAGAAAGTATGCTCTTTCCTGGAGAGTGTAGTGTTCAGTCAAGTTTAAGCCAGCTTTGCCGCTTTCTGCCGGACTTAAATATCCCCCGCTTGCTTTGCTGTTAATATATATAAAATCATAATGACTGCCTGTAACTTGCAGGATTGTATTTAAACCTGGAGGCTTGCAGTCTGGGACAATAACTTGTATGGTGATTCCTTCCAAGTGGTTTTGCAGCAAAAGAGGTGTTAAATAATTTTTTTCTAAATCTGCCCACTGATTAATTTCTCCTTCTAACTCCTCGACCTGTTTACCATACTCATCGATTACACTCCTGGAGTGTTTTATTTCTTCCTGCAATTGTTCAATTACTTCAAGTTGATTAATAATCATGGCGTTTTCTCCTATGGTTGCACCAATAAGCGTGCCTATGCCGAAAGATAGAAATACGGCAAGGAGTGAATATAAATAGTTATGCTGATCCATCATTTCGCCACCTGGTAAAGATGATTAAAAGCCCAGTCTCCATGTTAGAAGGTAAAAAATGTGTCGAATTAATGGTGAAAGGGAAGCCATAATAATGACTGGTATAAGGGCCGCTACCAGCAAGGCAGAAACAAGTGTCCACTTAATGCCCCCCCGGTAAAGTTGAGCCAATCCCCGGGCATCAACAAGTTTATGACCAATTTTTAAGCGAACCAGAAAGGTGGAACCCATACCCCCGCGCCCTTTTTCCAAAAAATCAATCATATGTGTATGAGACCCAACAATAACAATCAATTCTGGGTTATTTTCATAAGCTAAAAGCAAAGCCAGGTCTTCACTTGTTCCCGGAGAAGATATCTTTTTTGCTTGCAGGTTTAAATGGCGAATACGCTTTAGACCGGGCGCATGGCCATTCTGGTAAGCGTGCACAATTATTTCATGTGCTTTGTTCAAGCTTTCATCACTGACGCTGTCCATATCCCCCACAATCATTTGCGGGGAGAAGCCAAGTTCACAAAGAGCGTCACCGCCCCCGTCAACTCCGATCAACACAGGCCTAACTTCTTTTATATAAGATCGAATCGCTCGAAGGTCTTGTTTGTAGTTCTTTCCTCTCACCACTACTAGAACGTGCTTCCCCGTGAGTTGGGTATTTAATGGGGGAAACTCCAGTTTCCCCAGGATTAATTCTTTTTCTTTTCTGGCATACTCCAGGGTGTTTTGCACAAAACAATCCAGTTGCCGGGCAAGATTTATTTCTAAATCTTTACTGCTTACATTTAATAATCCCGGGTCCACAATTCTTCCCTGGAAGACCTTCCCTGAGCTAGTAAACAAACTCTGACCCCTGATTTCCACCCATTCCCCGTTTTGAATGGCACAAAAAGCCTCCATGCCAACTTTGTCTAATACGAAAATGCCGTTTTTCAACAGGTAATCAGTTCCCTTGCCCGGAAAAGAAGGAATAAAGCTTTCATGGGCATTGACTACAGCTTTCACTTTTTTTTCGACCAGTTCCTGTGCCGCTACTTCATCAATGTTGTAATGAGTAATGAAGGCTATTTCACCGGGTTGTAATCTTTTACAAAGGGATTTGGTTTTTTGATCCTTTTTGATCGTTCCGTAAAAAGTCATCTTTTATACACCTGTATGCACCTGGCAGATAATCTCGTGCTATAGCTTTTCTACTAACTACACAGTAGTATGGATTATCCCGGAACTGCATATACCTGCAGAAAGCAAAAAAAGTTAAAAACTATATTTTGCAAATACCAGGCCTTTTTTACCACTTCCAAGAAGAATATGGATAATTCTTCTGCATATCTCACGAAAATTCAGTTAATCCCTATACTGCTATCCCCACTTTCGCTCTTTTTTAAAAAAAATCAAATCAGGGGTTGAATTTTAAAAAAATTTATAATAAAATGAACAGTAAAATTGCCAAAATGAACAAAATTAATGAAAATAGGAATAATCCAAAAGGCTAAACAAGGCCCTTTCATTAAAACGAAAATTCGCATAATTGTTATTTTTCGGCATTGACTGGGAATTTCCATGCTTTGATAAAATTATAAATCCGGCAAAATAATGAATTATTGCCGGAAATAAGTCCTAAGGGGGGTGATCTGCGAATGAATAAATTGTTCTTGGAGGGGGGTGAGCCGACCAGCATAAATAGTTGCACTGAAGCTTTTCGATTATATTATTATAATCTTTTTTAAAGGGGGAATAAGCCCTTGTTTAAAGGTATTCATTGGAGCTTTTGGCCAGGAATAATTATTTTTTACGGATATTGTTGGATATTTATGGCTATTGAAATGAGCGTCCCGGGATTTATTTACCATACGAAAATTGGTGCAGCGCCGGCGGCTTATGTTTATGCTTTGACAATAGGCCTGTATTTTATCCCGTTAATTGTATCTTTCATGTGGTTTTACTTGCCGGAAAGGGATCAAAAACGAAAGGCTGCGGCAAAGTCCGGGAAGGAGGTTGATCAATAAATGGCCGAAGTCAACCCTATTGTTATTATTGTCGCTATCCTATATTTTATCGCTATGATTGTTATCGGCTATATGACCCGTAAAGCCTCTGCTGACCCCATGGATTATTATGTGGCGGGAAGAAAAATCGGGGCTTTTATTAACGGTTCAGCATTATCAGCTACTTATTTCAGCCCGGCCAGCTTTATGGGACTTCCTGCTTTTGTTTTTTTATTGGGTTATCCCTTCTGGTGGGCCATGGTCGGAATTATCGGGGGATTACCCCTGGCAGCCATGCTGACAGCGGCACCGCTGCGTAAGTACGCTCCCGTATCTTTTACCGATTATTTTGCCGACCGCTATGAAAGTCCCAAGGCCATGCGGGTTGTAGCGGGTATTCCTACTGTTTTGGCTGGTTGGGCTTATATCGTTCTCTCCCTGGTAGGTATGGGGCTCTTTATGATGGCCATTTTGCGTGTTCCTTATGCCTGGGCGGTCATCATCGGCACAGTTATCATTTTCATTTATGTTTTCCTGGGAGGAATGGTGGCAACATCTTTCTCCACCGGTTTCCAGGGAATTATTATCACCATCGCTGCTCTTATTTCAGCCCTTGCCATCAATGCTCATTACGGCGGATTTGGAGCTACAGCAGATGCGGTGTTTGCCAACAACCCTGAATTCTGGGCCGCACCGGCCAGCGGACATTTACCCGGTGCCTCACCTGGCGAGACAGCTCACCCTCTTATGTCCTACTGGACCGGCATGGTGAGTTTCTTCTTTGTCTGGCACTTTGGGTTCACTACCATGCCTTACACCATCGTCCGCTTCTTTACTGCCATGGACGTCAACTCGGCCCGCCGGGCCTGTTTCTGGGCGGTAGCAATTGGTGGCATTATGTACTGGGCCCTGGTCCAGATTGGAACCGCAGCCCGGGTGCTGATCGAAACCATGCACCCCCTGCTGGACCCTGCAGCAGGAATTGAATCGGCGGAGCAAGTCCTGGCTACCATTGAAGGCATCTACCAGGTCGGTGGTGTAGCCATTACCGACTACTCCATGGTGGCCGGCCTGGAAGCCCTGGGCAATCCCGTACTGATGGCGATCCTGGTGGCCGGCGGCATGGCAATCGCCATGGCTACCGGGGCAGGTTTCGTTATGGTGCTCAACGTTCTTTTCAGCCGGGACTGGATGGGCAAGGTTTTGGGCAACAAATGGGCCGTTGAAAACCCTGTGGCTTCCATGCGCCTGTGGACCACCATTATCCTGGTTGTCTGTGCAATTTTCGCATTGAATCCTTTTGCCCTTGTTCTCGATTTGTCGGGATGGGCCTTTATCGTAATTATCTGTACCACCGGGGTCCCGCTGATCTGGGGAATCTGGTGGCCTCGGGCAACCAAAACAGCGGCCTTTGCAACGATTATCGTAATGTTCATTGCAACCGTATTCACCTGGCTCTATGCCCACCTGGTCTTGGGAAGTGCCCACTTCTTTTTCTGGTACCATGCCTTTGTGCCACCAGCAGAAGCAGAAACGATTATCGGGACAGGCCATCAGAACTACTGGATTCTCGTTTCTATTATCTTCTTTATTGTAGTTTCCCTATTGACCAAACCGTGTTCCGATGAAACCATCAAAAAATACTGCACAGGATTAACACAAGATGAATGAGTTTGAATCGAAGTAAAACAACCTAGAAAACAAATAAAGTGCCGGGAGAAGAAAACTCTCCCGGCACTTTATTTGTTTTCTAGGAAGCAAGCGTTTCATAGCACCTGATTATAAAGCTTTATAATCATACTTTTTGTTTTTCAGGCGAATGCGGTCCGCGACCAGGGCAATGAATTCTGAGTTGGTCGGTTTCCCTTTTTCTGTGTTTATGGTATAGCCAAAGAATTTTTTGATGGTTTCGATATTATTCCTGGACCAGGCAACCTCGATGGCATGACGTATCGCCCGTTCAACCCGGCTGGGGGTTGTTTCATATTTTTCGGCAATCCTGGGATAAAGCACTTTGGTGACGGAGCCCAACAGTTCTATTTCTTCAATTACCATGGAAATGGCGTCTCGTAAATAAAGATATCCCTTGATATGGGCAGGGATACCGATTTCGTGAATGATCATTGTGATTTCTTCGATATAATTTTTCTTATCTTTTTTTACGGGCATGGTTTCAGCTACCATGGTGGGCATTTTCCGTTCTACAGGTTGGTGATTCCCAAGCTGGCGTATCCTTTCTGCCAGCACATCCAAGTTAAAAGGTTTTAATATGTAATATGATGCCCCTAATTCAACAGCTTTCTGCGTAATATTTTCGTGACCAAATGCTGTTAGCATTATAACGATTGGTTTGGGGTCCAGTTCCATTTTATTGATTTCTTCCAGGACACCAATTCCGTCTAAATGTGGCATAACAATGTCAAGCAGGACAATATCAGGCTCCTCCTCCTTCACCATTTCCAGGACTTCTTTACCATTGTAGGCAATACCAACTACATCCATATCTTCTTCCTGAAACAGGTACTCCGACAATAATTCGTTAAAATCTCGATTATCGTCCGCAATAATAACTTTTAACATCTACAAGGCCCCCTTAAAAGGATAATGTTTTGTCAATATATAATTATTCGACACCTGGAAACTGATTCCTGCTTTATACAAAAATATTATAAAATTCTTTTTTTACTAACAAAAGAATTTTGCAGGTTCAATACGTAGGAATTAACCCGACTTCTTTTGCCATCCACTCTGCAAAAATCCCGTATCCTCTACGGGGATCATTGACAAATACATGGGTTACCGCTCCAACCAGTCGTCCATCTTGAATAATGGGACTCCCGCTCATACCCTGGACAATCCCCCCTGTAATATCCAGCAAATCTTCATCCACAACTCGGAGAATAATGCCTTTATCTCCAGGTCGGTCCTGGTTGACAGTCCTTTCTATTTCGATACAATATCTTTCAATTTGGTTTCCATCTACAACGGTAAGCATTTCTGCAGCACCCGTCTCGACCTGAAAAGCCAAAGCCAGGGGTAAGGGACCAGAAAGCGGCGCTTTTTCTTTGATCTGCTTCAGTTCACCATATATGCCAAAAGTTGTATTTTTCTTGATTGTTCCCAAAATATCATTTCCTTCTCTGAAAATACCTGCTTTTTCCCCGGGTTGGCCTTTTTGGGCCATTTTAATATTAATAATATCCGCGTTAACAATTAAACCATCATTAATTTCCACCTCTGCACGGGTATCCAGATCGGTAATTACATGCCCTAATGCTCCATACAATTGATTCTTCGAATTATAAAAGGTTAATGTGCCTACACCTGCTGATGTATCACGAATGTACAACCCTGCCAGCATTTCCCCCGTCTCAGGGCAGCGAAAAGGTGAAACCTTGAATGTAAAGGTTTCATCTCCCCGCTTAATTTCCAAGCTTACTGGTCCTTTGAGTGCCTCATATTTTAGCAAATTAGCAGCATGATCAATGTTTTTTATCTTTTTTTCATTTACTGACAATATGACGTCATTTAACAAGATGCCACTTTCCTGGGCTGGTGAAACAGGTCCCTGGCTGGTGTTTAAATAATAATAACCTACAACTATGACACCTTCGGCGTGGAGTTTTATTCCTATGGAATGCCCCCCCACCATTAATTCCAATTCGGGCAAAACATTGACAGAAATCTGCCGGAGCGGAATTAAGCCGTTAAACAAGCTTATCTCAAGGTCAACACTTCCTTTTTGCAGTCCTTCAAGGGTGAAATGTTCATTAGTACCCAGACGATTAAAACGAAGGGCTTCGACAGTGCTGCCGTTAATATTTAAAACCCCGTCTCGATCAGCTTTTATATATAGACTAAGAGGAAAACTGACATCATAGGATTGTTCCCGCCCTTTTAAAATCCGTATATTATCCTCAAGTTTCGATTGTACTTCCAGGGGCAAAAAGAACAAAAAAAGTAAGAAAAATAAGGTAACAGCAGGCGCTAAAGGGCGCATTCTCTTAAAATATCGCATTTTAACCTCCAATGCTTTTCGCACAATGTTTTCGCAGTTCTATTTAACATGAAACAATTTTAAATTGCCTCCCAGCATTATTTTTATGCCCCGGCAGTTTACATAATCGTTGAGTTTTATCTGGTATTAATAGAAATAACCCTCCTATTCTGACAGGAGGGTTATTGAGATTGTTATTTGCGCAGAACTATAACAGAAGCAAGATTGTTGGGACAGTTCTGGCGAGGTTTAGCGGAAAAATTGCTTGGATTACTCTTGTTTCTTGGTAATTTTTAATAATTTCGCCGCATTTAAGCCCAAGATATTTATTTTGCTTTGATCTGATAAAGGCAATTCATTAATAGAATCAATATTTTGTCTTATTGAAGGAACTGCAGGCCAGTCAGTTCCGAAGATTGTTTTCTTCGATAACTTATCAAGATCTGGAAGGTATTTTAATAAATTTTTGGGAGGCAGTCCGGCAATTTCCAGATATACGTTTTGATGCAGCTGGGCTAAAAATGCTGCCTGCTTATACCAGAGCCCCCGACCGCTGTGGACCAGTAATATCTTCAGATCGGGGAAATCAACCGCGACATCATCCCAGTATATCGGATCCGCATACCTGATTTTTGTTCCAGGGAAGATAGAACTGCCTGTGTGAGACATCACCACAATATCTCGCTCCTGCGCTAGATGGTATAAAGGGTACAGGCGGCGATCGTGGGGATAAAAGTGCTGGTACGAGGGAAGCAGTTTTAAGCCCTGCATTCCCAGTTCATCCAGACAGTAAAGCAGTTCCTCATCGGGCCGGGTTACCATATAAGGGTTAATGTTGGCAAAAGGTATCAGCCTTGGATGATCCCGGCAAAAATCAGCCACATATTCGTTAGTCGTTATCCCTGTGGTGATCGGGGAAAGCTCCGCCAGGCAGACTCCATAATCCACCCCATTGTTTTTCAGCAGCGTTGAAAGTGCACCAGGATCAATTTCCCCCTGCGAGTTGATCGTTTGGTCCAGGCCGCTGCCTTTGTCCATAAAGCTTTCAATCCACTCCCAGACAAAAGGCTTGGTCATTTCTTTACTACCCACATGCAGGTGAAAATCAATCACTATCTCCTCATAGTTTACCATCTTGATCACGTCCTTTAAAGACGTTAAATACGTCCTTTCAGTACTTCATTGGCCAGGACCAGGCGCTGTATTTCACTGGTTCCTTCATAGATTTGCATGATTTTGGCATCTCTCATGTATTTTTCCATGGGATATTCTTTCATGTAACCATAACCACCCATAACCTGAAGTGCATCTGTAGTAACTTCCATGGCAATATCGCCGGCATATGCTTTTGACATGGCTGACTGGGCAGAGAAGCGTTTTTCTTTTTTATCAACCATAAAGGCAGCACGGAGTACCAGCAGTCGGGCTGCTTCAATTTTCATGGCCATATCTGCCAGCTTAAACTGGATTGCCTGGAAAGAACTGATCGGTTTCCCAAACTGTTCTCTTTCCCTGGCGTATTTTACAGCATTTTCATAAGCTGCCCGGGCAACACCAAGAGCCATTGCGCCAACCATGGGGCGCGAGATATCCAGGGTGGTCATGGCAATACGAAAGCCTCCACCTTCCTGGCCCAGCACATTTTCTTCGGGCACAAAGACATCCTCAAACAGGACTTCCGAGGTATTGGAGGCCCTGATGCCCATCTTGTTTTCTTTTTTTCCAGGTTCCAGCCCGGGATAATTCCTTTCCAGGATAAAAGCTGTTAAAGCCCTGGCTCCTTTGGCACGGTCAATAGTAGCAAACACCGTATACGTATCGGCAATAGCACCGTTGGTGATAAAACATTTTCTACCATTTAGAATATAACCGTTATCCACTTTTTTGGCATAAGTTGCAATGGAGGCAGCATCCGAGCCGGCACCGGGTTCTGTTAAACAGAAGGCGGCAAACTTGCCCTCAGATAATGGAGTCAGATATTTTTTCTTTTGTTCATGGCTACCGCCTACCAGGATAGGGTAAGCAGCCAGGGAATTGGCGGCAGCGCTAGTTGTGATTCCGGCACACCCCCTGGCCAGCTCCTCAACAACCAGGCAGGAAGTCACACAGTCCATACCACCGCCACCATATTCTTCAGGTATGGTCATTGTGCTGTAACCCTGGAGAACCATTTCTCTGAGCAAGTCAATAGGTGTTTCATTTTCTTCATCGTACTTGGCTGCAACGGGAGCAATGGCCTTTTCTGCATACTCTCTGGCAGCTTTCTGCATGTCAACCTGTTCTGCTGTAAAATCAAAATTCATTGTTGGGCTTACTTTTACTGACCAGTAAAAGCAAGTCGCACCTCCTTTAAAATGTAATTATCTTGTTAACTTACCCACCTTAAACAGGTGGAGTTTTAACCTGCTTCAATCATGCATCCTGCCTTCTTTCCAAGAGCTTTTTGGCGTGGCGCCTGGTTATTTCACTGTCATCCTGCCCGTCCAACATCCGGGCAATTTCCTGGATACGCCTCTCGCTTTCCAGGTATTGTAACCGGGTTAACGTCCGCTCGTGATCTGGATCAACTTCTTTAAAAATATAGTACTGGTGATGTGCTGAACTGGCAATATGTGGGCTGTGAGTAACACAGATAACCTGGTGAAAGGCGCTTAACTGGGCCAGTTTTTCGGCAACCATCTGGATGGTTTTTCCCCCGATCCCACTGTCAATTTCATCAAAAATCAATGTAGGAATTTGATCCTGTTCTGCCAGGATGCTTTTTAGCGCTAGCATCACCCGGGCCATCTCTCCTGCTGAAATAATCCTGGCTAACGGTTTGGGAGTTTCCCCCTGGTTGGCCGAGAATAAAAACTCTATTTCATCTTTGCCTGTTCTGTCTGGAGTATTTTTTACCTCCAGGGATACCGTAAAAATCCCGTTGATAATTCCCAGGTCTGTTAATTCTTCCTTGACCAGCGTTTCAATGCGCATGGCCACAACCAATCTTTTTTCATGCAAAACCTGGGCACATTGCTCCATCTGCTCTTCTAAAGAGCTGAGTTCTTGTTCCAGGGCATTAATCCTGGCTTCACTGTTTTCCAGCGTATCAATTTCGGCTTGACATTGATTTTGAAAAGACAGGATTTCCTCGACTGTTTGGCCATATTTACGTTTTAGCTGGCGGTACGTTTCCAGTCGGTCTTCTGTCTGTTGACGTTCTTCCGGGGAAAAATGTAACCGGTCCTGGTAGCTGAAAAAATCATGGCTAAGTTCAGCCAGTCCTGTAGAAGCTTCTTCTAAAATAGTAATATAATGTTCAAATTCCGGATCTACCTGAACCAGGGATAGCAGTTCATTTTTTATCTCATTGATGCGATCGACTACAGGCATAGAGCCTGTATCCCCGCTATAGAGCTCATGATAAGCCCGGGTAACAGCTGCGAACAGCTTCTCCTGGTTATTGAGTAAGTTCAGTTGTTTCTTCAACTGCTCTTCTTCTTCCGGGTTAATATCTGCAGCGGCAATTTCATCTCTTTGGTATTTAAGCAGTTCAAGCTTCCTGTTTCTCTCCTGGGGATTTTCCCCGATAGCATTTATTTTTTGTTTAATATCCTGCCTTTGCTCAAATAGCTGCTGCCACTTTTTTCTTTCGAAAAGAACCTCTTCTCCGCCGAATTCATCCAGTAAAAAAAGATGCTGTTCCGGCCTTAACAGCGACTGGTGACTGTGCTGCCCGTGCAGGTCAACCAGGAACCGGCCGACCTCTTTTAAAATAGCCAGTGGGACCATACGGGCATTGATCCGGCATACATTTCTCCCGCTCAGGGAAATTTCCCGGGAGACAATGATCGTTTCAGCAGGTTCGACTCCTGCTTCGTGAAGCTTTTCATAGAGTGCAGTTTGACTGCCCGGCACAGAAAAAGCAGCTTCTATGATTGCTTTATCGCATCCGGAGCGAATCTGTTCACTGGAAGCCCTTTCGCCTAAAAGCAAGCTAATGGCGCCGACAACAATTGATTTGCCCGCGCCTGTCTCCCCGGTTAACACATTAAAACCAGGATATAGATCAAAGGAAAGTTCTTCGATTAAGGCAAAGTTTTGCATCGAAAGATATGTAATCAAGCAGTATACCTCCGTGATGCCTGTGCAAGCAAAAAAACTAGCTCTTTATGCATCCATTAGTTTATCATGCAACAGTTTATAGAAATTGTTGCCAGGAAAATTAATCACCCGGGTGATACAATCAGCCATCTTCACCTGGATGCAATCCTTATAATTTAGAGCAAACCCTTCCTGGCCGTCAAATGTCAAAAAGATTTCCCCATGCTTGGTGGCAACGTTGATTGTTACCATATCCTCCATGTTAACGACAACGGATCTCTGGTATAAGAGATGAGGACAGATCGGAGTTATAACAAGCGCTTTCAAGGCAGGATTTAAAACCGGCCCCCCGGCGGATAATGAGTACCCTGTTGAGCCTGTCGGACTGGCAATAATCATCCCGTCACCCGGGTAACTTTCTAGAAAATCTTCATTCACATAGGTATCCAGCTTGATGATCCGTGAAAAAGGCCCCCGGGATATAATAACATCGTTTAGTGAAATAAAAGACTTATAAAGCTCCCCGTTTCGGATTACTTCTGTATTTAACATCATGCGCTCTCCCAGCACATAATTCCCTTCAACTAACTTTTGCAGCGATTGTTCCAGTTCATGAACTTCTATTTCGGCCAAAAATCCCTTATGCCCCAGGTTAATGCCTAGAATAGGCAATTCCATATAAGCAAGTTCCCGGGAAACCCGTAGAAAAGTGCCATCTCCCCCAACAACTATAGCCAGATCGACCAACTGGTCCCACTGTTTAAGATCATTTATGGGAGATGGCAGATGAAGAAGAAGATCTTTTTCTGGAACAATGTAAACAGGAATATCATGTTTGTTAAAAAAATCCTGGATTATTGTTATAACCTCCCTGGCATTATCTTTTTGCCAGTTAGGGATAACCCCAATACCTTTAAACAAGTTTATCACCTATATTTTAATTGTTTTGGAAAAACTCGTGAGATTGCCGGACAACCTTTTTCACCGTTTCATTCAAACCACTATATTCCTGTTGCAAAAAAGTTTCTTTTCCTTTTATCTCATAACCCAGGTACAGTAAATACTCGATATTTCCCTGGGGGCCCTGGATGGGGGAATATGTAAGCCCCTGTAAAAAGAAATTATGCTGATAGGCAGTATCCAAAATGTTGAACAAGACTTCTTCATGGACAGGTGCTTTTTTTATGACCCCCTTTTTCCCTACCTGTTCCTTTTTCGCCTCAAACTGGGGCTTTATTAAACAAAGAAGTTGTTCAACCGGAAAGCCAGCAATAACTGGCAAAAGTAACTTAACAGAGATAAAGGAAGCATCAACCAGGGAAATGTCCGGTTTAATGTCCAAGTGTTCCGGTTTTAAGTCTCTGGCATTAAACCGTTCCAAATTAACCACCCGGGGGTGATTTCTCAGCTCCCAAGCCAGCTGCCCGTATCCAACGTCAAGGGCATAAACCAGTTCTGCCCCATGCTTTAAAGCACAATCTGTAAATCCACCTGTTGATGCCCCGATATCAAGGACAACTTTCCCTTTAAAAACAAGATTAAAAGCATTGATCGCTTTTTCCAGCTTCAGTCCTCCACGGCTGACATAGGGATTTGAAGTTTTTTTTAATTGAATATCTGAACTGGTTGAAACAAAAAAACCGGGCTTATCTTTTTTAACTCCGTTAACATAAACATTGCCTGCCATTATCTCCGACCGGGCTCTATTTCTACTTTCAACAAGATTTTTTTCTAAAAGCAGTGTGTCCAACCGGTCCTTCTTTTTCTGCTTCTCCATTTATTTTACCTTCTCCCGACCTTTACATAACTGCTTTGCCTTAAGTGCGATACTCTGGGCTGTAAGTTGGACCGTTTCCAGTATCTGCTCCCTGGTTCCCTGGCCCGTAAAGGGGTCATGAACTCCCATCATCTGAATATGAAGATCGGTTAATCCTTCTTCTGACAATGCTTCCAGGACTGCACTGCCAAAACCGCCGGAAACAATATTCTCTTCGATTGTAATAACATATTTACAACGTTTGGCCCAGGAACAAATTAACTGACGATCCAGAGGCACTATGAATCGTGGATTGATTACACAGGCACTAATCCCCTCTGCCAGTAGCAGATCATAAGCCTGCAAAGCAGTTTTAACAGTAGCCCCAACTGCCAGAAGAAGGACATCTTCACCTTCCTGGAGCAGCTTGCCCTTCCCATAGTCCAGGTTACATAAATCCGGCGGGAGAGGCTCAGCCGCTGCCCCTTTTGGATACCGTATAGCCACAGGTGAATCCAGGGTCAAGGCCATTTGCAGCATTTCCTTTAACTCAGCACCACTTCCGGGAGCCATAATGGTCATACCTGGCAGGTGGCGCAGGTAGGATAAGTCAAAAACCCCGTTGTGGGTCTCTCCATCTTCTCCCACCAGCCCAGCACGGTCTATGGCAAAAATTACAGGAAGCTCCTGCAAACATACATCATGAAGAATTTGATCGTAAGCCCGCTGTAAGAATGTGCTGTATATTGCAACCACCGGCTTAAACCCTTCGGCAGCCAACCCCGCAGCCATTGTAACCGCATTTTGTTCTGCGATGCCCACATCAATAAACCGGTCAGGCAATTTCCTGGCAAAAGAATCCAGTCCCGTCCCAGAGGCCATGGCTGCTGTTAAGGCAACGATGGATTTATCTTGCGAGGCTAGCCGGGTTAAAGTCGAGCCAAATAAGCTGCTGTAAGTGGGAGTTGTGATTTTTTTCGAAGGAAATTTTCCAGTTTCTTTGTCAAATTTGCCTACGCCATGAAACTTTTCAGGCTCCCTTTCAGCTGGCTCATATCCCTTGCCTTTGGTAGTTACAGTATGAATTAATACAGGGCCCTGGATGGTTTTTGCCTGTCGGAGCAGACCCTGAACTTGCGGAATACTATGTCCATTAATCGGGCCAAGGTATGTAAAGCCCAACTCTTCAAATAAAATACCGGGAACAAGCAGATATTTAACACTATCTTTTACCCGTTCCACGGAACGAACCATCGTCTTTCCAATGTGTGGAATACGACTTAAAATATGCTCCAGGTCTTCTTTCAGCCTGGAGTATTTAGGGTCTGTCCGCAAGCGGGCCAGGTAAGAAGGAAGCCCGCCCACATTTTGGTCTATGGAAAATTCATTATCGTTCAAGATAACGATCAAATCCGTATTGGCTTCTCCTGCATAGTTAAGAGCTTCAAATGCCATTCCACCTGTTAAAGCACCATCACCAATCACTGCAATAATATGATTACTGCCTTTCTTTAAATCACGGGCCCGGGCCATTCCCAGAGCCGCTGATAAAGAAGTGCTGCTGTGTCCTACACTAAAAACATCGTAAATGCTTTCTTGCCTTTTAGGAAAACCGCAAATCCCGTCAAGACTGCGGATATTCTTGAACTGCTCTTTGCGTCCTGTTAAAATTTTGTGGGTATAACTCTGATGCCCGACATCCCAGATGATTTTATCTTCAGGCGCATGAAAGACACTGTATAGAGCAACGGTTAATTCCACCACTCCAAGGCTGGATGCCAGGTGACCGCCTTGCCTGGAAATGACTGTAACGATAAAATCCCGGATTTCAGTAGAAAGTTGTTCCAGCTCTTTTACAGTAAGGCGTTTTAAATCATCAGGATCATGAATTTTTTTCAGGAGAGCACCCACGAAATACACCAACTTCCAAGCTTTATCTTCTACAGCGTGGTTCGCTGCGTTCTAACCTCTTTTTACTTTAGCATCCTTGTTCCAAATGCTTAGTTTTCCAAACGTTGTTAATAAACGTGCGGTAAAAAAAACAACTTCCGTGGAATAATTAATAGCCAGATACTTGCCAAAAGCTTTTCCTCCTACAGTCATGGCAGAAATTAGACCTGCGAGAAGAATATTTAGGAAAAGCTCATTTAATCCAGGTGTAACCAGGGCAAGGTTAACAATTATTATTGCTCCAATAACACCGCTAATTACACCACTGATATCGCCGATTACATCATTGCAAAAATTGGCGACTTTTTCAGCATTTTTAACCAGGTAAATACCCTTCTTTGCCCCGTAAATTTTCTTAGAAGCCTTGGAATGGAAGGGAGTTTCATCAGCCGCTGCTACTGCAGTCCCAATGGTATCAAAAGTGATTCCCAGCAAGATGATGGCAAAGAGTATGACAAACGATATAATTGTTGAATTAATACTTTGGACAAGGACCCTGGTGATAAAAGCAAAACCAACAGCCAAAAAAAAAGTCCAAACACTTGCCAATATTATCCAGCGGACTGTTTTTTGCTTTCTGATAGCTTGTTTATTATTAGACAAATTGTCATACACCTCATAATAAAATAAAACAGGACCCAGGTGGCAACCTTATGGGTAAACTTTACGGCTTCAGGTCCAGCAGGTTTTCCCAAATGCCTACCAAGCTGTTACCAGCCGGCAGTTTCCTTTTAAAGGCATTTCTGCCGTGTTGCCACCAGCAGGGCTGGATTGCCACTAAGACCGCACTTTAATCCCCATAAGGCCTCCCTCCGGTGGAAACAGTCTAGGAGTTTTCCTCGATAGAGCATTTACGCTTCCTAGCCTCTTTTGCAGCCCTGGTTTCCTAAGGCCCTTGGACCTTTCTCCCCCAGAACCACTCAAGGCAGGCTACACTGTGCCCAGCGTCTGCCGCACACAGGTTCTGTCCTAAGCCGTAGCGCTTTCCCAGTAAGGCAATTAACCACGCACTTAGGTCTCCGCGAAGGGAGGGTCAACGCCTACATGCCTTTGTAGATCGCCCCGTCCTTCTTAACTCCCAGCACCAACCCCCGACTGGGCTTCGGCAGCCGGCACCAGGAACTTCATCGATGTGCCCTTTGGCGGATTTTTAGGCCCGCCTTCAGAAGCGTCTGCTCTAACTAGAATACTGCGCCACCTACGTCCCAACCCGATTATAGCATATTGCTTGTTTTATCTCAAGATACCCGAAAATTCCATACAGTTAAGATTTCAACTAAAAATCCCGGTAAAAAATAAAGTTGGTAATACCATGCAATACAGAGGCTGACTGGCCATAAGGCACCAACTGTTCCACTGCCTGCTCGTAGAGAGAGTCTCTTTTTGCTTTTGTCTTTTCCAGTCCCATTATAGCAATATAAGTTGCTTTTTCTTTTTCTGCATCCATACCACTTTTTTTGCCCATTTTAGTCGAATCGCCGACCACATCAAGCAGATCGTCTACAAGCTGAAAGGCCTCCCCGAGGATCATACCATAACGAGTTAAATTGGCCAGGTCATCCTTTTCGCCACCACCCAATAACACACCCAGGCGGATAGATGTTTCTATAAGTTTACCTGTTTTATTCTTGTTTATGTAATCGATAACTTCTTTTTCCAGCACTTTTCCTTCTGACTCCAGGTCAACCACTTGGCCGCCGATCATTCCATTAACTCCTGCAGCTTTGGCCAACTCATTAATAACCTGCAGTTTAGTTTCCGGCCTTACATCATCCCCATAGGATTCTGAATACTTGTTTTGCTTACAAGCAGAACTATTTTCACTTAAAATTTCAAAAGCCATGGTCAATAAGGCATCGCCAGCCAGGATTGCAGTAGCTTCTCCAAAAGCTTTGTGGCACGTTAAACGCCCTCTCCTGTACGTGTCATCATCCATTGCTGGTAAATCGTCATGAATGAGCGAGTATGTATGGATCATTTCCATAGAACATGCAGCGGGGAGCACCTTATTTATCTCATCGGTGAAAAGCTCTGCAGAAAGAATCATTAAAACAGGGCGGATACGTTTTCCCCCTGCAAAAATACTGTAGCGCATCGCCTGATGGACACGAACAGGGTAATTGTCCTCAGCGGGCAGGTAAGAATCAAGGGCATCTTCTATAAGCTGTTTTTTTTCTTTTAATTCCATCCCATAATCCATAATCAAAGGTCTCCTTAATCAAAAATCAAAGGTCTCCTTGCTACAAAAAACTCCCTGAAAGAGGGAGTTTGTAAAAATAATTATTCATCCACACGATATTCTTCCATAGTCCCATCATCCATTAGCATTTCTATTTTTTGTTCAGCTTTGCTCAGGATGTTTTTGCAATGTTGAGTAAGCTTCATTCCCTCCTGGAAGCTGTTTATTGAGTCCTCTAGTGTCAATTCTTCTTTTTCCATTTTTTCCAGGGTTGCTTCCAGCTTTTTTATCGCTTCTTCAAAGGTTAACTCTTCCAGATCCTTCTCAGTCAATACGACCCCTCTTTTCCAGTTTTTTCCTCACCCGGTTTGCCTTGATAAACATTTTCAACATGACAGGAAACTTTTCCATCCTTAAAGATCACATTCACATCTTGGCCTTCCTGGACCTGTTGAATGCTTTTCAAAATATTTTTGTCACTGTCGACAACAATTGTAAAACCCCGCTCCATCACATTTTTAGGATTTAAGGTATTCATGCGACCTTCCAGGCTTTTCAGTATTGACCGATTCATTTTAAGATCATAATGAATGTCCCGTATTAAGCGCTGCCACAATTCGTCGACTTTTTGTGCCTGATAGTTTAATCTATCTTGCAAAAAGCGGATGTACCTGGTACTGGAAGAATAATTCAGGGTATTCCAGCGCCTGGACATGATGTTCTTGATCGAACTTTGCAGCCTTGTTTCCATTATAGATATTTTCTGTTCCAGCTCAAACCTGTCAGGGGTGATTAACTCTGCTGCTGCAGTTGGTGTCGATGCCCTGCAATCTGCCACAAAATCAGCAATGGAAAAGTCTGTTTCATGACCAACTGCAGACACAACTGGTGTCCGGGCCTGAAAGATCGTTCTGGCGACCTCTTCATTGTTGAAGGACCATAATTCTTCCAGTGAGCCTCCGCCGCGGGTTAAAACCAGGACATCAAATTCTTTTCCGGAGTCCATCCTTCTCAAGGCGCTGGTTATTTGAAAAGGAGAATCCTTTCCCTGAACAGCAACAGGGCAAATAACAACATGCAGATGTGGGAACCTTCTTTCCAGGGTAGTAAGGAAATCACGGATTGCCGCCCCTGTTGGAGAGGTTATAACTCCTACTTTCCAGGATATATAGGGTAAGGGCTTTTTGTACGCTGTATCAAAAAGCCCTTGCTTTTGAAGTTCAGCTTTCAGTTGTTCAAATGCCTGGTACAGCTCTCCCTGCCCTTCCGGTTCCAGTTTTTCCACATAGAGCTGAAAATAGCCACTCCGTTCATAAATCGATGTGCTTCCCCTGGCAACTACTTTCATTCCTTCAGCGGGCAAAAAATTCAGATGTTGGTTTTTACCGCGGAAAAATACTGCCCTTAAAACATTATCTTCTTCTTTCAAGGTGAAGTACATATGGCCCGAAGGTTTATGATGCTTAAAATTAGAAATTTCCCCTACAACCCGGAGATCCTGGAGCATCATGTCATTTATAAGAATTCGTTTCAGGTAGCGATTAACCTGGGATACAGTATAAATTGCACTTTGCTTCATTGTTGTTTGCAAGCCTCAACCAGGTTATCCAGAAGCATGGCAATGGTTACGGGCCCCACTCCACCTAAAACAGGCGTAATCCACCCCGCTACTTCCTGAACTTCCTCATGATCAACATCACCAACAAGGCGAGTACCTACCTGGCTTAAACCGACGTCGATAATAATTGCTCCTTCTTTAACCATATCCCTGGTGACTGTATAGGGGTGTCCCGCAGCTACCACCAGAATATCAGCATTCTTCGTAAATGTCGACAAGTCAGGTGTTTGGGAATGAACCACGCTCACCGTTGCGTTTCTTTCCAAGAGCATAAATGAAACTGGTCTTCCAACAAGTTGGCTGCGTCCAACAATAACAGCCCTTTTACCTTCAATGCTTTCTCCAGTAGAATCGATAAGCTTAATAATACCCTTGGCTACAAAAGGCGGCATATGATGATCGCCAATCAAAAAATCTCCCATGTTCAAGAAATGAAGTCCCTCTACATCTTTTTGTGGTTCTACAACCTGGGAGATTAAGGTATGATCCAGGTGTGGTGGCAGGGGATGGATATTAATTCCATGTACAGGGGTTGTAGTATTTAGTCGCTCGATCAAATGAATAATTTCTTCATCGGTGGTTGTTTCAGGCAAATGAAAAACCTTACACTTAATGCCCAGTTGCTGACAAGTCTTTTCTTTTAACCGGGCAATATGAAACCTGGCAACAGGGCTTTTAATCACAAGAATAGCAAGTCCGGGCGTAACCCCTTTTTCTGAATGAAGCATACTGATATCATTTTTTACTTTTTCCCTTACTTCAGCAGCAGCTTTTTCTCCGTTGATAATATTTGCAGCCATTTTTGTCCCCCTATGACCGACATTTCAAGCCTCGGGGGCCAGGCTGAAATGTGCCTGGCTCCCGAAACTTTACCTGCTTAATTAATGAAATGCTTTTAACCATCTACTTTCCAGAATAAGGCCTATGCCTCAATCTGTTGTTTAAAGGCTTCCAAGGCGTTCTGCATCAGCATGGTGATGGTAATGGGGCCTACCCCACCTGGTACAGGTGATATCCAGCCGGCCGATTGTTGAGCTTTCTCAAACTCCACATCACCAAGAACCCTGTCACCATCCTGGGTTACACCCACATCGATAACAATGGCACCAGGTTTGATCCAATCACCCTTTACTAACTCCGCACTGCCCGCAGCAGCAACCAGGATATCCGCTTCTCTGCATATTTCACTTAGATCAAGGCTTTTGGAGTGACAAATTGTAACGGATGCATTTCTTCGCAGCAGCAAAAGGGCAAGAGGCTTTCCAACAATATTGCTCCGGCCGATAAGCACCGCTGATTTACCATAAACAGGTTGCCTGGTATGTTCGATCATATGCATAATGCTGTTGGCGGTACAGGCTATAAACCCTTTTTCGTTGCTGAATAGCTTGCCCATATTTACTGGGTGGGTTCCATCAATATCTTTTTCCGGGTCGATTGATTGTAATACAGTGCGTTCGTCAATATGATCCGGTAATGGAAGTTGGACCATGAAGCCATGTATTTTTGAATCTTCATTAAGCTCTGCAATCACTTCCAGTAATGCATCCTGGGAGATATCTTCCGGCAGGCGGCGAACTTGTGAATAAAAACCAATTTTTCGGCTTTGTTTTTCTTTGTTAGCTACATAGGTCATTGATGCAGGGTTTTCACCGACTATTACAACAGCCAAGCCAGGTATCAAGCCTGTTTTTTCGTAAAGGTTGTTGAGTTCATTCGCCAAATCAGCTCGGATACTTTCTGCCACTTCATCTCCCTTGATCAGCTTGGCGGGCATACAAAAACCTCCTAACCCTGATTCAACCAGATGGCTGCTTCTACGGTGTTATACAGCAGCATTGTGACGGTCATCGGTCCGACTCCACCAGGTACCGGGGTAATGTAGGAGGCTTTTTCAGCAACAGCATCATAGTCTACATCCCCAACCAGGCGGAAACCGCTTTTCTTCGAAGAATCGGGAATACGGTTAACTCCAACGTCCATGACAACTGTTCCTTCACTAACCATGTCTGCTGTAATCGCATTGGGACGTCCCATGGCAGCAACCAGGATGTCTGCTTGCTTGGTAAAGTAGCTGATATCTTTTGCCCCAGTGTGGACAACTGTGACAACAGCGTTTGCGCCTTCTGCTTTCTGCATTAAAATGGCTGCCAGTGGCTTTCCAACAATGTTGCTGCGGCCGCAAACCACAACATGTTTACCGGAGGGATCATTGCCCGAACGCATCAGCATCTGCTTAACTCCATGAGGTGTGCAGGGCAGCGGGCAGGGTTCTCCCCTTAACAATTTACCCAAGTTCACCGGATGGAATCCATCAACATCTTTTTCTGGAGAAATATAACCAATGACCCGGTCCACGCTGATGTGGTCTGGGAGAGGAAGCTGTACAAGAATGCCGCTAATTTTCGGATCCTTGTTCAAGCCATCAACAGTTTTCAATACTTCTTCTTCGGACGTTTCAGCGGGAAGCTTGATGGTTTCCTCATACATCCCAATTTCTTCGCATCCTTTGGCTTTGCTGGTCACATAGGAAACAGAGGCAGGGTCTTCACCTACCAGGACAACACCCAAACCAGGCACGATGCCTTTCTCTTTCAAATCAGCGACCTTCTGCTTTAATTCCCCCCTAATCTCTTCCGCTATTTGCTTACCGGAAATAACCTTTGCTGACATAATATGACCTCCTTTTAGATTATATATTATTACTGCTTCACACTCAAAGGCATGTAAATCTTATGAAGTATGATTGGGGGCAGTTTCCAAGTTATTCTACTGTTTAAATTCAAGGGGATAAAACTTGAACCGCCCCCCCTATCACTTCATCTTCATCAGAAAATCATTCTTAAGGCACTTATGTTTTTAGGCCCTTTTCTTCCAAATACTTGTTAAAGTATTTTTCGCCGCTATCTGTAACCTTGAGTTCTTTAAATGCTTTTTTGTCGTTTGCAGGCAAACTGAACTTAATTTTTCCATTAATGTTGATAAGCTTCTCAATGGAAAAAACGGGCATTCCTGCAGGCCAGTAATAGCCCTGGTCATTCAAGTTTGCAAAGTCCATACCTTTGAAAACCGGTGCCAGGAAAGTAATTTCATCCCAAAGGGCATCCGGCGAATCGATGCTCTGTTGATAACCCATATATTCCATTAAGTCCAGCAAAATTTCCAAGTTATCTTTTCCTGAAACAGGTTCTAAACCACGGTTCAGTTTCTGGATCCGACGTTCACTGTTGGTATAGGTGCCCGTTGTTTCAGCAAAGGCAGCAGCAGGGAGAACAACATCTGCCTTTTGAGCAGCATCAGTAAGGAATAAATCCTGGACAACAAGCAGGTCGGCCTTGCCCAGTTTTTCAACCCACTGTTTATCTACATCCTCACCAAAAACAAACACACCTTTTATTGAACCATTACCAAGCCCTTCCAGGATTTGTTCGTTATTCTTTCCTGGGACACCTGGAACGTCCGCTTTCCATTTCTTCGAGAATTTGTCCCGATTATCCTGCTCACTAAGATTCTGGAAACCTGGCAGGTACGTTGGAGAAATACCCATATCCACAGAGCCCTGACTATTGCACCGGCTGCGCAGGTAAATGATGCCTCGACGCGGCTTTCCAACTTTACCCAGCAGGGTTACAAACCCGGCCAGCAACTTCGCAGCTTCCGAGTTCAGATTGCCGCCACCGATTACCATTATCGGAGTCTTCGATTCCACATATTTCTCGGCCAGTGCAGCAATATCCTGCTCAGTTAAGCCGCTTTGAGAGAGTAATTCTGCCATGGACTGCTTGCCCAACCATTCATCCAACTGAGCAAAATTTTCCGTATACTGCCCTACAAAAGCTTGGTCCGCCAACCCTTTCTGCTTTGCATAAAGCAGTAGAGCAGCAAATAGGGATACAGAAGCTTGCTGGTCTACATCAAAACTACGCGCAGCATACCGCTTTAACTTAGATTCTTTGCTATACAGCGCCCATAGCTCGGTTCCTTTTTCCACAGCCTGCTTAATCTTCAAACCAGCAATGGGATAATCAGGCAGATCAGCGCCAACAGATAAGACAAAGTCTGCCGTAGCTATTTCATCAAAAGAGTTAGTTGATGCATCCCAGCCCAAAACATCAACCAGGAGATTGTCAGGTTCCGAGACACTGCTGATGTTATTGGTTCCCAGGGTAGCCCGGGCAAATTTCTGAATTAAATAACTTTCTTCATTCGTATACCTGGGATTGGCCAGGACAGCCAGGCTTTCGCCGCCAAAGCGGGCTTTCAGAGACTTGAATTTTTTGGTGATATGCACCAATGCATCTTCCCATGTGGTTTCCGTCAACTGGCCATTTTCCCTGATCAAGGGGGTCTTAAGTCGTTCTTCGCTGTTGATAAAATCGAAACCGAAGCGGCCTTTTTTACACAGAACACCTTCATTGACCGGGCCCTCTAAAGGTACAACCCGGGCAACTTTATCCCCGATAGTCTCGATGCTTAGGCTGCAACCCACACCACAAAAACCACAAATGGACTTTGTCTGCTTTAAATTCCAAGGTGCCGGCTTGGTAAAGGGCATCTGTTCCACCAATGCCCCTGTGGGACACATGGCAACACACTGGCCACAGGCGACACAACTGGTCTGCTCCAAGGGCAGGTCCAGGGAAGGGCTCACGTAAGCATCAAAACCGCGGTTCACCAAACCCAGTGCTTCGACCCCGATAACTTCAGCGCAGGTGCGTACGCAGAGACCGCAAAGAATACATTT
>Ga0207421_10001556_pt1 | contig 29285 bp, 25 predicted proteins | sample SodLakKL_010_SED_4_FD_187542 | JGI IMG/M metagenome (GOLD analysis project Ga0207421, IMG submission 187542) | Alkaline sediment microbial communities from Lake Tanatar, Kulunda Steppe, Russia - 8KL_010_SED (SPAdes) (version 2) | ecosystem: Environmental > Aquatic > Non-marine Saline and...
TCGCCATCGAGTTCAACCAGATGATGGGCGAACTCGAGGAGACCACCGCCCACGTCAAAGCCTTCGCCGGCGACGTCGCGACCGCCTCCGAACAGGTCACGGCCTCGAGCGAAGAGGTCCGGTCGGCCTCCGAACAGGTCACCGAATCCGTCCAGGAGATCTCCGATGGAGCCGAACGCCAGAACCAGAGCCTCCAGGCCGTCAATCACGAGATGAACGGCCTCTCGACGACGATCGAACAGATCGCGGCCTCCTCGAACCAGGTGGCCGACATCGCCGAACGAACGGCTCAGACCGGGAAACAGGGTCGTGAGGCTGCCCGTGAAGCCATCGAAGGGATGGACGAGATCGAAGCGGAGTCCAACACGGCCGTCGACGACATCGAACGCCTCGAGGCGGAGATGGAACAGATCGACGAACTGATCGAGTTCATCGGTGAGGTCGCAAAGGAGACGAACATGCTGGCACTGAACGCCAACATCGAAGCCTCACGGTCGAACGCTGGTGACGACGGCTTCTCGGTGGTCGCCGGAGAGGTCAAAGACCTCGCCGAAGAGACCAAAGAAACCGCTGAAGACATCGAGAGCCGACTCGAGACGATCCAGGAGTGGACCACCCAGACTGCACGATCGGTTACGGGAACGAGCGAACAGGTCGAGGCCAACCGGGAGGCGATCGAGGCCGCAGTGACGGCGCTCGATGAGATTGCGGACTACGCCGAAGAGACCAACGTCGGGGTCCAGGAAATCTCGGCGGCGACCGAAGAGCAGGCGGCATCGACACAGGAAGTCGTAGCGATGGCTGACGAAGCCGCGACGATCTCCGAAGAGACCACCGCCGAGAGTGAAAACGTGGCTGCAGCCGCCGAAGAGCAGACGACGGCGCTAACCGAAGTCTCCCAGAGTGCAAGCGACCTCGCGAACCAGGCCACGCAGCTCTCGGAGACGCTCGACCGATTCGATACTGCTGTAGCGGCTCCACTCGAGGAACCACCGCTCGAGGCTGCGTCAATCGACGGAAGCCAGGAGGCTGTTGAAGACGAGGAACCGACGGGTGACCCTGACGCCGACATCGACGCGGCTGGAGACACAGACTCGAGTGATGAGTCGGCGTCTGACCCGTCCGAAGAGCCGGCTGACGACGTGTTCACTTTCGGCGAGGGGTCGAACGAAGAGCGATAGCGGCTTCCGGACGGACTCCTTACTCGAGGGTGTATACATCGAATGTTCGCGTGTCTGCTGGTCACGCTGACTGCGCTGGTGGTGAGCGAGCAGGGACTCCACGAACAGTGAGGCCGTTCAGTTCGTCGACCCGGATTCGGCCTGTCGACGTGTTGTCGACTGATCGCGCTGATAAATTCGGAGGCGCCCATCTCGGACAGTGAACGCTGATTTCAGCGTCGGTGGGATGGTTTCGGCCTTGCCGATGACGAGGTAGCCATCAGGTCTGAGCGAGCGGGCGATCGTCTCGAGCATCGACTGTTTGTACTCGTTATCGATGTAGATGAAGAGGTTTCGACAGACGACCAGATCGAACCCGGATTTCGGCTCGTCGTTGATCAGGTCGTGGCGCTCGAATGTGACGTTCGCGGCGACCGATTCGGCCACCCGGTAGGTCCGTTCGTCCGGGTCGTGATCGACGTACGCCTCGTAGCCGGACAGGAATTCGAGTTGCTCACCGAGGTCGACGGTTCTGGACTCACGGTAGGTCCGCTCTCTCGCCGTCTCGAGGGCGGATTCACTGATGTCGGTCCCGAGTACGTGGAGTTTCGAGGCGTCGATCTCGTCGTCGGCGTGGGCGACCATCGAGAGCGAATAGGGTTCGCGGCCGTCTGCACAGGCCGCACTCCAGACGTGGATCTGGTCATCAGTCTGACTCAGCGTTCGGAGGACGTCACGAATCCCCGCCCAGACATCGGGGTTGCGGAAAAACCCGGTGACGTTGATGCTGAGGGCGTCGAGCAAGGCCGCCGGTTCCGCTGGGTCCGTTTTGAGTAACTCGAGGTACGAACGGTAGTCGTCGGTGTCCGTTCGGCGCATTCGTGAGGCGATACGGCGGTCTAGGTAACTCGTGTTGTAGTGACTGGTTGCAAAATTGAGATCGGATTCGATGTATTCGAGAAGGGTAGTAAACGCCGGATCACGACTCACAACTCGGTCACTCCATGTTCACCGTCCGCCGTTCGGACAATAAGTTTACCGGTCTCAGGAGTGAATTCAACTGTTCGGCCATGTTTCCCACCGACGTCCTCGGCGATCAGTGGGACCCCGAGTTTCTCGAGTTCGGCTTTCGCCGCTTCGGTGTTCCGTTGGCCAACGCCCTCGCCGAAGCTTTCGAACTGGAACATATCACTGCCGCCGGCGATTTTCGCTTCGACGGCGGTGTAACTCGCCCCACGTTCGACCATCCGCCTGAGAAGGGCACGAATCGCGGTATCGGCGTACTTTCCGGGTTTGATATCGCTGTTGTCGGCAGCGTCACCATCTGGTAACATGACGTGAGCGAGTCCTCCGATGTCGGTTTCGGGATCGTAGAGGGCAACGGCGAGACACGATCCGAGGCCATAGGACTTGAGCGTATCGTCGCCTTCGCTCACGACGAGTTCGGAAATTCCTACCTGCACCGGTTCCGGAATGCCTGGTTCTGTGCCGTAGGTCTTCATGCGTTCTCCACGTCTTCGAAGGTTGCAGTCGTCGGCGTCTCATCGATCTTGTCGATCTCGAGATCGTTGAGCGCTCGCTCGAGGTCCGTTTCGTCGGGGATCGCGTAGATATCACAGTCGAATTCACGGCCGTCAGCGACCACGTTCGTGTCGAAGACGAACGCGAACTCCTGGGTTTCGCCGAGTTGGATGATCACGGGGTCGACGGCTGCCGGGCCGATATCGTGGATGAACTCCGGCGGCGAGTGGTCGATCGTCGTATCGAGGACGTTCGCCCAGCCGTCGAGGAAGCCGCTGGCCATGATGTTCCCGAGTTCTTTGATCGCACTTTCACCCATCTCACCGAAGCCCTCGCCCTCGGTTTCGATCTCCATGGGAACCATCGCGTCGACGATTTCGTGGGCTGAGTCCTCGTCGAACAGAAAGAGGAGATAGCCACTGGGTGTGCCATCGAACTCGAAGGCGACGCCAACGAGTCGTTCGTCGGCAACGGACTCGGGAATCGCCTCGAGGGAGACGAAGTTGAGTCGACGGATTTCGACGCTCGTCTCGATCCCGGTGAGCGTGGTCGCGGTCTTCGCGACCTCTTCTGCGCCCTGTTCGGCCATGCGGTCGAAGCCGTCGAGTTTGTCGTACTCGATCCCATCGTTCGTCCGGAGGCGCTCGAGCAGCGTCGCCATCGACTCACGCTCGGGGAACAGATAGTGGCTGAAGCCGATTTCAGTGCCCACAGCTTCGATCTGACTCTGAAAGAGCAACGCGAGGTCGTCATCGTCTGGCGTTGCGTCGATGTCACCAAAGAACGGGTCGGCTGTCTGACCTTCGATAAACGAGGGCGTCGAGACGTCGATGGCGGTCTCGAGGACGTCGGCCCAGCCGTCGATGAACCCGCTGTTCATGACCTGGCCCACCTCGGTTGCAGCGCTGCGGCTCATCTCGTCGAACGAGTCGACATCCGACTCCGCGATGAGCATCTCGACGATTCGGAGAGCACTCTTCCTGTCGAAGACGATAACGGAGTGCCCCTCGAGGCCGCCACTGAGTTCGACCCGAACACCGACCTTCTCGGAGCCGTCCTCGAAATCGTGACGTATCTCACGGCCGCGCATGAAGTTGAGTTTCGTGATGCCCACCTGGGTCTCGACGCCGGTCATCCTGGTGAGGCGACCGGCAGCGAGGCCAGCGCCCTCTCTGGCCATCCGGTAGAACGTGCCGAGTGTGGTAACGTCGAGTTTCATGCGGGGTGAACGTCGATGCCGTTGACCATCTCGACGAACTCCTCGAGTTCGGGGAAGGCGTAGATTTCGGCTTCGATCTGGTAACTCGGGACCGAGAGATCGGAGTCGAAAAACAACGCGAGGTCGTCCCCACCCAGCCCCGCGGTCCGCACGACGATATCGCTGGCAGGTGCGTAGACGAGTTGTGGTGCCGCGATATCGATCGCCCGCCCGAGGACGTCGGCCCAGCCGTCGATGAACCCACTCGCCATCATGTTCCCCATCTCCTCGACGGCACTTCTGGCCATCTTTCCGGAGACGTTCGACATATCGTCGACGACGTCACGAAGCATGATCGCGGTGATCTTCTTCGCACTGGCCTCCGGGAAGAGAATAAGGATGTGACCGTGGGGTGGATCGAGTAACCGAACGCGGACGCCGACACGCTTGCCAGGTTCGAGTTGGCTACCGATATCATCGACGTCGATGAAGTTCGTCTTGGTGACTTCCATTCGGGCGTCTTCGCCCGTGAGTTTGCTCATGTTCTCGGCGACGCCGTTCGTCCCGACCTTTGCCATCTCGTTGATAAAACTCAGCTTTCGAATATCGACCATCATCGTCATTGGATTTCGTACCTCCGTAGGTGAGTGTGTGGGTGGGTGTTCATAGTGAGTTCACATCCAGGATGTTCACGACCTCGCCGCGGCCGCGGACGGTCGCGCCACTCAGCCCGGGAATGCCTGTCATAAAGCCCTCGAACGGCTTCACGACGACTTCCTGTTGACCGTAGACGGCATCACAGTGGAGTGCGACCGGACGGACATCGTCTCTGAGGCGGACGACCATTCCCTCGTCGGCTGCCGTCTGGGTCCCCGTCTGCAACTGTGTCGCTAAATCGACGACGGGAACCTCGCCATCTGATGACGGCAGGACGCGAGCAGTATCCGTCGTTTCGATCGCTCGAGCGCCCTCGATGTCCTGGACGACTTTCAGGGGGACGCCGAACGCTTCGCCACCGGCCTCGAGGAAGAGTACCTCGGCGATGGCGACGGTCACCGGCAACTCCATCGTGACCGTCGTTCCGTTCCCGGGATCGCTGGTCACGGAGACGGTACCATCGAGTGACTCGATCGTTCGTTTGACGACGTCCATCCCGACGCCACGGCCGCTCACGTCTGTCACTTCTTCAGCCGTCGAGAGACCGGGGTGGAAGATGAGTTCGTAGACGTCGTCATCGTCGAGTTCGTCGAGTGCCTCCTGATCCATGATATCGGCCTCGAGTGCCGCCTCCCGTAGTCCGGTCGCACTCAAGCCGCGTCCGTCGTCCGTAATAGTGAGCGTTACGCGGTCTCTGCTCCGATCTGCCTCGAACCGAACCGTTCCCTGTCGGGGTTTGCCAGCGTCTTCACGAACGCTCGGCGGTTCGATCCCGTGGTCGACGGCGTTTCGCACGAGGTGAATCAGTGGATCGCCGATCTGATCTAATACACTCCGATCGAGTTCGACCGACTCGCCTTCGATATCGAAGACCACCTCTTTGTCCTGGTCGCGGCTAATGTCTCGGACGATTCGGGGCAGCCGGTTCGTCACCGTTTCGAGGGGCACCAACCGGACGTCCATCACCGTCGCCTCGAGCTCCGACGTGATGTCTTCGAGGGTGTCGAGTTCCTGTTTGATCGCCTGTGGATCGTCGTCTGCCTCGACACTGTGACGGAGCCGGACCCGTGACGTGACGAGTCCCTCGACGAGATTGAGCAGCTTATCGACCTGATCGACGTCGACCCGTACGGACTGGATCGATTCGGTATCGGTCTCGGATTGGTCCCCTTCGGGTCGAAGAGAGACAATGCTTTCGGGCACCGGCAAAGGCGGGACGTCCTCGTACACCCGTTCGGTATCGGTGTCGCTGTCGGTGCTCGTTTCGTCCGAACGTGTCTCGAAGCCCGACTCGGCGTCCGCCGTGGTGAACGTGTCGGCATCCGATGAGGTGTCAATATCGACGGAGTCAGTGTCGAACTCGATCGAATCGAAGGCGTCTTCGCCCTCGTCTTCGATGGCGACTCCAGCATCGAACAGCTCGTCGTCTTCGTCTGCAACCGAGAGCGAACCCGTGGACTCCTCGAGGGACTGGTCGTCGGAAGCAAAACCGTCGGCGCCGTCGAAATCGTCTTCGTCGGTTTCGAACGCGACAGGCGCCTCGTCTGCATCGAACGCGAGGTCCGTGTCGTCCTCGTCGAATTCCAGTTGGTCACCCTCGAACCCGTCATCGAAGGCAGCCGCTTCGAGGGAGTCGTCACTCAAACCGAAATCCGAGTCGAAGTCATCGGGACTGTCCTCGTCGCCGAGTCCCTCGATGGCGCTGAGGGGATCCTCAGCCACCGGTTCAGCATCGTCGGGTTCCGGCGGTTCGAGCGAGTCGGGTTCGGCTATATCGGGGCCCCCGGTGTCCTGATCGGCGTCCGCATCACGCTGCTGATCGGGGCCATCCTCGCCAGTCGATGCACCTTCCTCCTCGAGAGCATCTGTAGAAGCGTCAGCCGAGGCTGGCTCCACCGACGATGACGGCTCGGCGTCGCTTGCTTCCATCGCCGTCGCCTCATCACGACTGTCAGCGCCTGTGTCGGCAGGTTGCGCCTCGGCCTCGTCGCCTGAAACTGGGGACGGAGGCTCCGTGTCCGATTCGGGTGCGGGTTCGACTGGCTCACTGGTGTCGGGGGTGGCCGTCGACGATTCGTCAGCGGGCTCAGCCGGCGCGTCCGCTTCGTCTTCGACCGGATCGGTTTCTTCGAGCAAGGAGTCCTCGACGGCTTCCTCGTCACCGACCTCGAGGAAGGTCGTGTCGTCGACATCGGCCGCATCGCCGAGCAGTTCGTCCATGTCCACTTCGTCGTCGCTGTCGAACTCGTCGAATTCGAGCTCCTCGAGTTCGTCCTGGAGTTCGTCGAACCCGACCATCTCGACTTCGTCTTTGAGTTCGGCGAAGACCGCGCTGGCGTCGTCGACGGGTTCGTCCGTTGGTGTCTCATCGTCCCCTGTTGACACCTCCTCCACGTCGGGGTCGTCGCTGGCGTCGGCGACGGTCTCCTCTCCATCGTCATCGAAACCAGGCTCATCACCGAGGAGGTCGTCGAACGAGCCGGCGTCGCCCATCTCGTCGAACACCGCGAGCTCGTCGTCATCGACGTCCTCGACCAGCTCGTCCAGGTCATCGAACTCGGTGAACTCATCGAGCAGCTCGTCGACGGAGAGGTCCTGTGCGTCATCAGGCGAAATGTCCGCTTCCTGGCCTTGGGTGGACGCAGGCGCTCCGGTCGACGAATCCGCTTCGTGAACGTCTGGGGGTGCCGGTGTGGCCGTCTGGGCCTCGAGCTGGTCGGTGACGTCGAGGATTTCGAACGCCTCGACGGCTTCGACTGGCTCGAGAGCGGCGCCGATGGCCGCCTCGCCAACGGCGCTGCCGAAGATGGCGTCGAAGCGTGAGCCGTACTCGTCGTTCGCGATCGCTTCCCGGGAGGGCTGGGTGCCGATGAGATCGAACGCGTCGTTTAGGGCTTCGACGACGAGTTGTCCATTGTTGCTGTGTGCGTCGTCGACGATAGCGAGGCGGACGAAGAACGCGTCGTGGTCGCTGTTCGTGGGCGGCTCGAACCGAGTGAGTACTTGCTCGAGTTCCTCGGCTGACGGCGGGTCGAGTGGTGCCGTCCCCTCGTCGATCCCCTCCGTGTGGGTTCGGAGGGTATCGATCACCGACGACGGATCACGGGTAATCGTTCCATCAGCGCGTTCGTGGGCCTCCTCGAGCATCGCCTCGAGCTCGTCGACGGCCTGAAAGATCGTGTCCATAACCGACGCGGACACCTCGAGGTCACCGCGCCTGATCGCATCGAGTAAATCCTCGATGGCGTGGGCGAGGTCACTCGCCCGCGTGAGCCCCATCGCACCACAGTTGCCCTTGAGGGTGTGTGCGACCCGGAAAATCTCGTCCATCGCCGAGTCGTTGGTTGGGTCACGCTCGAGTCTGAGCAGTGCATTATTCAAATCCGTAATGTGTTCGTCGCTCTCGCGGGCAAAGTCGGTCCAGTAATCACTCATCGCTCTCACCTGTTCTCTCGGAGAGGCATGCGGCGACGAGGCGCTCGACCAGCGCACTGGCTGGGACGACCTCGTCGACACTTCCGGTTGCAATCGCCTGCTGGGGAATACCGAACACGGGGCTGGTCGCTTCGTCCTGGGCGATCGTGTGGCCACCGACGGTTTTGATGGCGTCGATGCCACGGGCGCCGTCGCGACCCATACCGGTCAGCACGAGTCCACAGAGGGGTCCATCAGCCACCTCGGCGGCGGTCTGCATCGTCACGTCTATCGCCGGCCGAACGCCGTGAACCCGCGGACCGTCGTCGAGACGGACCGCGAGTCCACGCTCACCGTCGACGACTCGCATATGGAAGCCCCCCTTCGCGACGATGACCTGGCCAGGCTCGAGTGGGGCGCCGTCTGTCGCTTCGGTGACCGCATAGTCACTGACCGTATCCAGCCGGGTTGCGAGCCGGCCGGTGAAATCCCCCGGCATGTGCTGGACGATCAGGACGCGAGCCTCGAGTGCCGAGGGAAGTGTCGCGACGATTCGTTCGATAATTCGCGGCCCACCAGTTGAAGCGCCAATGATCACGAGTGGGTGGTCGGTTGGGGCCCGTTCGATCGAAGCGGGTTGGTCCATCTCGAGTGGAGGCGACCGCGACCCGCGGTTCCGGCTAGTCGAGCCAGCCGCTCGAGTGTCAGCCCCAGCTGTCACGGCTCCGGCCGAGGTCGAGGGGGTGCTGGCAGAGCTGGCCGCTCGCTGTCGGTCGGTTGCATGGACAGCGGCGGTCGCGCGTGCGAGTGCCAGCGTCGATACTGTCGCCTCCGATAGCTGTTCGACTTTTTCGACTACCTCGTCGGTCAAATGGCCAATATTTCGCTCACCCGAACCGTCGGGCTTCTGTAAGACGTCGAGAGCGCCCCGCTCGAGCGCATCGAGCGTGGCTTTCGCACCCTCGTCAGTGTAGGCGCTGAGCATGAGAATTGGCGTTGGCGTCCTCGACATAATCCGCTCGACGGTCTCGATGCCGCTCATCCCGGGCATCTCGACGTCCATCGTGATCACGTCCGGGTCGTTCGAATCGACGAGTTCCAGGGCCCGCTCACCGCTTGCAGCAGTCGTCACCGAACAGCCGGCCCCCTCGAGTGCGTCCCCGACGACTGTTCGGATGAACTGTGAGTCGTCGACAACGAGTACGTCCGTCATACCGCAACAACGTCTGCAAGTGCTTTCCGTACGCTTGGCTCCTCGAACGGTTTGGTCACGTAGCCATCGGCGCCAGCCTTGACGGCGAGTTTCATTTTCTCTCGTTGCCCGACACTCGTACACATGATGACGCGCGACGACGGATCGAGTTTCTTGATTGCGGCCGTCGCCTTGATGCCGTTACATTTCGGCATCACGATATCCATCATGACGATGTCGGGGTTCTCTTCTTTGTACAGTTTGACGGCTTCAGCGCCGTTCGACGCCTCTCCGACGATGCGATACTCCTGTTCGAGAATTTGACGCAGGAGGTTTCGCATAAAATGAGAGTCGTCTACGATGAGCACCCCTGTCGACATTCAATTGTACACCAAACTCCGATAGAAATACAACTACCATAAATGCTGTCTCTCGATTATCACACCTGATAAACGCCACTGTAAGCGTGAAAACGGGCCGTTTCACCCGTATTCGCGCCGGTGTTGAAACACGCCGACAGGGATTTACTGTGGTTGCTTCCCCGATGCAAACAACAGTGCCTGGACGTCGATCACTGCCGTCGTCTCGACGATGACTGTCGAGGAATCAGTAACGGAGTCCACAGGGCCGTCCGACTCGTCATCCTCGAGGACGAATTCGTCGACAACGGTCGACTCCGTCGATTCCGTCTGTCGAGGGGGGCCACTCCGTGTAGACCCAGGTGCTCGTTCGTCACCGCTCTCGAAGCTTGGCGTCGATATCGCTGTGCCAGCCGCAGCCCCAGGGTCGCTCCGGGTCGATTCGCGGCGTGAACGCGAGGAGGTCCGTCGTCTCGGGCGCGTATCGCTACCGGATTCTTCACGTTCCTGTTCGATGATCGCCTCGATCAGGGGGTGTTCGATGGCCCCACCGGCCACGGTTCGGTCCGACAGCGCCTCAGGCCCGCGGACGTTCTCCTCCGGTATCGTGTGGACACCGAGTGCGCCGTCGACACGGAGTGCGGCCGGTTGCTGGTCCGTTGGCCGATCGAACACGACCAGTGGCGACGCTTCAGGTGGCTCCGTTTCGACGGGAAAGTGCACGCGAGCGTCGATGATCGCCGTAATCTCTCCACGGAGGTCGACCAGCCCTTCAACAGGGTCGGGTCCTCGAGGGATTCGGGTGATGTCGTCGCGTGGCGGTGGATCGGCGATCGTTTTGACGTCGTCGACAGGGATCGCGAGCCGGTGAGCCCCGAGTTCGACGTACAGAAACCGCTCGAGTTCCTCGGGTTCATCGGGACGCTCGTCCGTCGGCTCTCGGTCGCTCGGGTCGTCGATACTGACGCCGAGGAGTCGGTCGGGGAGTTCCGGAACCATTGTCTGACTAAATATCTCAGTCCACCATTAAAACGTTGTCTCCGGAACGTCCGTCGGACATGACAGTCTCGGGGGTCACACCGACGTTTTGGTTTCGGCGGCCCTCGAGTGAAACCGGTTCCACGTGGAGTGGGGTAGAGAGACGAAAGGCCCTTAAGCGAGAGTCCGTTAGGTAAAAGTGGACTAGGTCGGGCAGTTAGGCCCTGCTCACAACCCGTAATATGGCCTTCAGCGGGGACCAAAGCCCGTGGGCGTCCGGTCGACCGGCCGGGGCCCCGAGAGCCAACGTAGAAGCCTCGTCCGTCGGGGACAGCGGGCCACGTCGACCGTCCGCAGGGACGTCTCGTCGTGGTTAATCGGCGACAGCCCATCAGGCGCGGAAGCGAGCAGTGGACCGCCGGACACCTGTCGCTCGACGGGTCGCGGGGTGGAGAAGGCAATCGGGATTCCCCCGGTCGGAACGCCGGGCAACCACGGGGTCCACATTCATATCTGATACATCGAAAGCCGAGAGCGGCCGCCCCAATCACAACACCATTTGACTCAGAGCCCCTGGCTCTCCTATGATCAGTCTCGAACTCGCTCTCAAACAGGACGACTGTCCGCTGGGTGCGGCCTCGAGTGCCGAGGAGGTGGCGTTCGTCACCCCACACTGGCACTACCACCACGACCGGTCGACCCTCGAGTTGCGCGTCCTCGTCGATGGGGAATCACCACAGGCGCTCGAACGGGCCCTCGAAACCGTCGACGGTCACCCCTCGACGGAGACGTTTTCATTACTCGCCAAAGAGGGTGCGACCGCGCGGGCGAAACTCTCGTTGACGACGACGGATGCGATGGGAACTGTCCTCGCTCACGACGGGTATCTCACGGGCCCGTTTCGGAACGTCGATGGGATCGAACGCTGGGAAATCGGCTTCGACACCGATGCCGGCGCTGAAGGGGCCCTCGCAACCCTCGAGCGAACCCACGACGAGTGTCGAGTCACTCGCCGCCACCGGGTGACCCCGGCCTCCGCTCTCGAGGACGTTCGCGTGGAAACGCTCGGGAGCGCCGTCCTCGAGGCGTGGCGCTCGCTCACGCCGGCCGAACGAGAGACGGTCGAGCGAGCGATCGACGGGGGCTATTACGAGGTGCCGCGGGTGTCGACGCTCGGCGATCTGGCAACCCACCGTGGTGTCTCCGACGCGGCGGTCTCGAAAACGCTCCGGCGTGGAGAGGCAAAACTGCTCTCGAGCGTGCTCGAAGGGCAGGATGGCGGCTGATTCGAACGTGGGGTTAACATCCTAACGAACGAGCGTATGCTCGACCCCCAGATAGGGTGGGTGTGACCTGGCCGTGAAATCACTCGAGGCGGTGTTCGATACCATCACCACGGAGAACAGTCGGTTCCTGCTCGTGATTGCCCCAGCCCTCGCCGCGGCGCTGTGGGGTGGACTCTACGTCGTCAGCATGTGGGGGTTCGATAGCGTCCCGCCAGTGACGCTGGCGTTCGCGCGAGTCGGACTTGGGGCTGCCGTGTTGATCCTCCTCGTTCAGTATGCGTACCCACGGCGAACGTTTACGGCACGGGAGTGGGGCGGCTTCATCGCCCTCGGCGTCGTCGTCGCTGCCTCCATCACCACCCAATTTCTCGGCACCGAGTTGACGACGGCGAGTCAGGGTTCGCTGATCACCGTCTCGACGCCGGTGTTCGCCGTCGCCCTCGGCATTACCGTCCTCGGTGAACGCCTCGAGCGTCGAGCCATCCTCGGCATGGCCCTCGCCATGGGTGGCACCGTCCTCGTGCTTGCCGGGCAGTACGATCTGACAGCACTTTCGGGCGGGACGACGGCTGGTATCGGGTTGCTCGTGGTGGCCAGTGCCACCTGGGCCGTCTATACGGTCTTCGGGAAACCCCTCGTCACCCGGTACTCCGCCCTCGAGACCGCGGCGTACTCGGCGACCGTCGCGACCGTGATCCTCGCATTGGGTGTCCCCATCGAACTGTGGCTGACGGATACCGCACTCGCCTCGATCCCCATCACACTCCCGCTCGTTCTCGCCGTCGGCTATCTCGGGGTGTTCGGAACTGCTGTCGCGTGGTATCTCTGGTATAAGGGCCTCGAGTACGTCAGCGCGAGCGTCGTCTCGGTATTTCTGTTCATCCAGCCCGTCGTGGGTGGCGCACTCGGGGCGCTCTTTCTGGGCGAGCAACTCGGCCCCCTGTTTCTCGCCGGTGGCGCGGTGATGGGGGTCGGCGTCTGGTTCCTCTCGAGTGAGCCCGCTGCCCGTGGCACAGCTGAAAGCCAACGAGCGGACCACAACACTCCCACCGATGAGGGAACTGACGGGGTAATCGTCCGGAGTGATTGAATCGAAGTCATAGCCTGGTGCAGAAGCGACCGTCTCCTCGTGGTAGTTATCCTGGTCGAAAAGGCGAGCAGTGACAACGAGAGGCCGAAAGGTGGCTCAGTCGTCAGCCATCCCGAGCGCCGGAGAGTTCTCGACTCCCAATGCGCCCTCGAGCGTTCGGATCGGGTACGGGATGTCGATTCCCTCCTCGTCGAAGCGCTCTTTGACGGCCTGGACGTACTCAGCACGGGTGCGGACGAAGTCCGCACGTGACGGTTCGGAGATCCAAAACCGCGACTGGAGGCCGACATCGGAGTCGCCGAGTTCGGTCAGACGAACGGATGGGGCAGGGTCCTCGAGGATGTCGGGGTGGTTTTTCGCTTCCTCGACGATGATGTCTGTCGCTTGCTGGATGTCGTCGTCGTAGCCGATACCGAAAACGAATTTGAGCCGGAGTTTGTCCGCGTCGACGGGGTTCTTGAGGACGCCGCCGGTCAGGTTGCTGTTCGGAACGGTCAACAGTTCGTTGTCGAAGGTTCGAACACGGGTTACCCGGAGGCTGATGTCCTCGACGACGCCCGAGTGGTCGTCCCACTCGATCCAGTCACCGATGCGGAACGGTTTGTCAGTATAAATGAAGACACCGGCAACGAAGTTCGAAATGACATTTTGTAGGGCGAGACCGATCGCGAGCGCCCCGGCCGCGGCGATCCCGGCCATCGAAACGAGGAAATTACCGAAGCCGGCGACTCCGAACGCGATGGCGATGGCGAGGAACGCAACGCCGAAGCGCGTGATGATCAACAGCGGCTTCTGGGCGTGTGTATCGAGTTCGCGGCGATCGAAGGCCCGTTTCACGAGCGAGCCGACGATGGCCTTGCCGATGACCCACACTAACACGAACGTAACGACGAACAGGATCCCGCCCTCGAGCGTCCCCGCCAGTGCCTCGTTTCCGAGGAGCGAATCGAGTTGCTCTCCGATGGGGCCCAGCGCTTGTGCCACAATGGCGTTCATCGGTGGACCACCGCGGTATGTCCGCGTGTATCGATAACGGAGGCGTTCACCTGCTCAGCCAGCGAGTGGGCTTTTTCCTCAGTTGGCTCGCCCGCTCGAGCCGACCGGAGGAATTTGACCTTTATCAGCGGTTCGTTCTCGAGTTGTGTGTTCAATTCGTCGGTGACGGCGTCGATACCACTTTTTCCGACCCATACTGTCACGTCGAGGTCGTGAGCCCGACGTTGGAGTTCCTGTTGGTCCATACGACCAGTTGAGGAACGGGAGTGTCTTCAATGTTCGCGAAACCGGCGAGTGCCGCCGTTCAGTCGACAATGGCGATCACTCGTACGGGTACCGCGCCTGCTGACCACAGTCACAGGTGATCACGACGTGGCCGTCTTGCAATCTGACACGCGCGTTGGTTCCCGGCCGGAGATACGCATCACACCGGTCACACGTGAACCGCTTGAACGCTCGCGGAAGTGACAATCGGTTTCGCTCGGCGACCCGGCGGGCGAGGCGGACGTACTTCCTGGCCCGCTCGTCCTCGCCATCGGCGGCCGCTGCTCGAGCGAGGGCGTGTAAGCGGTCGATTCGCTCGGCTGCGATGCCCATTGTGGCCGGATTACCGCGGTGGTCGTAAGGCTATTGTGGTTGCTGGTGAGCCGGACACAGGGTGGCCGGTATTCTCGAGCATCGACACGCCTTTGCCCGGGTTCGCTCTCTGCACAAACGAACCGTGCGCGTGCTCCACTATCTCGAACTCGAAGGCCCGTTGCAGCGAAGCGGGATCGGCACGTCGACGGCTCACCAACGGCGCGCACTCGAATTGCTCGAGGACGGGGTAGCGATGCAGACGAGTCCGTGGGCCGGTGGCCTGCGAGGGAGTACGAGGAGGCGGATAGTCGATGGCAAAAGCCCCGTCAGACCGTACGATATCGCCCACTGCAATACGATCGGGCCTGGGTCGGTTGCCGTGGCCAGACACGCCATCAGCACAGGCCGCCCACTCGTGGTCCACGCCCACGTCACTCGAGAGGACTTTCGGGGCAGCTTTCGTGGCGCTGACACCCTCGCTCCCCTCCTCGGCCGGTATCTTCGCTGGTTTTACAATCAGGCCGACCTGGTGCTGTGTCCCAGTGAACAGACGAAACGCCACCTCGAGGCCTATCCGGTTACCGCCCCGATCGAGCCAATCACGAACGGTGTCGACCACGCCTCACTCGAGGGGTTCGAGGCCCTCCGTGAACCCGCTCGAGCGAAACTCGGCCTCGACCCGGATGACGTGGTCGTCTTCGCCGTTGGCAACGTCTTCGAACGCAAGGGGTTGTCGACGTTTTGCCGACTCGCACAGGCGCTCCCATACGAGTTCGTCTGGTTTGGCCCATACGATACAGGACCACAGGCCAGTCGTGCCGTTCGTCGGTGGACCCGAAACCCGCCGGAAAACGTCACGTTCACGGGGTGGGTCGAGGACAAACGCGAGGCGTTCGCCGCCGGCGACATCTTCTGTTTTCCGACCCACGCCGAAAACCAGGGGATCGCCGTCCTCGAGGCGATGGCCTGTGGTAAGCCAGTCGTGCTTCGAGACCTCCCGGTCTTTCGGGAGTTCTACACCGACGGCGACGACTGTCGGTGCTGTGGAACCGAAGCCGAGTTTCGGACCACCCTCAGGGCACTGGCCACAGATCCAGCGCGTCGCCAATGTCTCGGCGAACAGGCACGCAACACGGCCGCCGAACACAGCCTCGAGCGAGTCGGTAACCGCTTACACGAGCTGTATACGGGAGTGCTCGAGGAGTGATCACTGGCACTCCCGGTTGGGCAGATGAGCAGTTCGTGTGCGTACCAACAGGTGTGCCGAGAAACCGACGCCAGATGACGCAATACTGTTATAGACCGGTCGACTACTCCTCTGGAAGAACGTGCAGTCACCCCCGCTCTCGGACGACGGCGACACCCACCTCACCCGCCGCGCAATGCTCGCGAGCACCGCCGCTGGCCTCAGCGTCGCCACCAGCGGGTGTATCAGAGAGGTCCGGAGTGCCGTCAACCGTGACCGCCTCGAGCAGCTCTCGATCACGATCACCGTCCAGCCGGCAGACGGCGACCACCAGGCGATCCAGATCGCCCACCGGCTGGCGGACACCCTCGAGGCAGTCGGCATCGATACCTCCTTCGCCATGCGCTCGACCGAGGAGTTCCACCGCGAGATACTGCTCAACCACAATTTCGATTGTTACATCGGCCGCCATCCCGGCGGGCCCGACCCGGATTTTCTCTACGAGGCCTGTCACTCCCGGTTCGCCGAAGAGGGTGGCTGGCAGAACCCCTTCGGCGTCGCCAGCACACAGATGGATAACCTCCTCGAGGCACAACGACAGGCCCCGTCGGATGACCGTCAGATGGCCGTGACCGAGTGCCTCGAGTACCTCGCTGACGAACAGCCGTTCGTCCCCATCTGTCGAATGGACGATGTCAGGCTGGTCCGAACGACCGCGTTCGATGGCTGGAACGGAGACGCACTCGACGGACGACTCGGCTATCTAGACCTCGAGACCGAGGCGTCGACGCTCACCGGTACGGTCATCTACCCATCGACCTCGGAGAATCTGAACCCGCTCTCGGCCGAATACCGAAATCAGGAGCTGTTCGTGGAACTGCTATACGACTCCCTTGCGACCGTTGGTCCCGACGAGGAATCGGACGACGACACTGACCTGCTGGCCTGGTTGGCCAGCGACTGGACGTGGGACGACGACGAGCGACGCCTCACCGTCACGATGCGTGACGGGCACACCTTCCACGACGGCGAACCCGTCACCGTCGACGATATCGCGTTCACCTACGAGTTCCTCGCGGACACGGCTCGAGGAGGGACGGTCGTGCCAGCGCCCTCGCCACGATATCGGGGAACGATCTCGGCGTTCGAGCGGCTCGAACAAGCGGACGACGACTGGACCTTCGACCTCGTTGTCGATGGGACGGCGGCAGTGGCTGAACGGCTGTTGACGGTTCCGATTTTGCCGGCCCACATCTGGGAAGAACGGGCAGCTGAAGCGTCCGTCCCCGGTGTACAGCTCGCACAGGGGACGACCGAGGCGCTCGTGACGGACAACATCCCGCCGATCGGCAGCGGCCCGTTCGCGTTCGACGACGTGGCGACACGAGACTATCTGGAACTCGTCCGCTACGACGAGCACTTCACCCAGTCGGACGACGTGGACCTCCCCGCTGTCACCGTCGAGTCCCTGCGCGCACTCATCGATCCCCGAAGCCCGTCTGCGATTTCGATGCTCGAGGCGGGCGACGCCCACGTGACGTTCTCCGGCCTCGAAGCCTACGCAATCGACGAGATCGAAACCGGCGACGACCTCGAGATGTTTCGATCGACGCCGACCGCGTTCTACCACCTGGGCTTCAACGTTCGCCGTGCACCGTTTTCGAATCCCTTCTTCCGGCGGGCCGTCGCGAGATTGCTCGATAAGGCCTGGCTCGTCGACGACGTCTTTCAGGGATACGCCACGCCACTCGGGACACCGGTGACGTCCGCGTGGACGCCCGACTCACTCGCGTTCGACGGCCGTGATCCGGTCGTCCCGTTCGCAGGCGAAGACGGCGACCTCGAGACGGACGTCGCCCGGGCTCGATTCACCGAGGCAGGCTATCGCTACGACGGTGACAGACTGGTGGTGAGGGGCTAATGCTCGTCCAGGTGCTGATTCAGCTGGCGATCGTGGTGTCGGTACTCGTCGTCGTCAGTACGGCGGTCTTCGTCGGTCGCCGGCGACTCGTGCAAACACTCCGGGAGTGGCCGACGCGGGTGCGGGCGATGGTTCCCATCGCGACGTTCCTCGTGGCGGTCCTCTTGCTCAACAGCGCGGCACGACAGCTCGTCCCTGAACTGTCGTGGATGATCGGCTGGCGCTTTACCGACGGGATTCGCGACATCGAAGGGCAGTTCATCCTCTGGTTGCAGGCGCAGGCGACGCCGGAGATTACGGCGTACTTCTCGTTCATCTACATCTACGGCTACGTCTTCTTGCTCGTGTTCCCCGTCGTCGCGTACTTCATGCTCTCGAACACGCGCCCGCTTCGAGAGCTCCTCGCCGCCTACTCGCTCAACTACACGCTGGGGCTCGTCTGTTACACACTCGTGATCGCCTACGGCCCGCGAAACCTCTGGCCAGACCTCGTCCAGGCGCTGTTGTACGACACCTACCCGCAGTACCAACACCTCACCCGACAGGTCAACCGGAACACGAACGTCTTCCCCTCACTCCACACTTCCCTCGCCGCGACGGTCATGTTCATGGCCTACCGCACCAGGGACGTCTACCGCGGCTGGTACCTCGTCGCGTTGTTCCTCGGTACGAGCGTCGCCATCTCGACGATGTATCTCGGTATCCACTGGGCCATCGACGTCATCGCCGGCATCGCCCTCGCGTGGCTTTCCGTCCACCTCGCCGCCATCCTCGTCGGCCGGTGGTCCGTCTACGACTGGCTCGGCGGTGTGGCCTTCCTCGAGCGGGTCCCCGGCGGCAGTCGCCTGCAGTCGCTCGTGCGCCGGGAGTGACACGGGTCACGGGCCGGCAGGGACGACAGTTGCTCACTGTCCCTCGAGTGGATACGTGGTGGCATCCCGTCCATCGAAAGACGAGACGTATCGAAAGCGGTCGTTCGGAGAGCGCACACGGAGGGAAAACGGTTCGATGCCGTCGGCTCGAGCAGTGAGTCGGTAAAGAGAGATCGCGTTACTTTTTGGGTCGAAGCCGTTCGTTCGCTTTCAGGAGGGTCGGTCCACAGGAGTGGTGGGGTGCCTCTGACAGCAACCGTTCGCGCTCGTGGGGTCGAGCGTCGGTTACGTGGAGACGACGCCTCGAGCGTGCACACCGACGGCGGTGTTAGGGTGGTCCGTTAGCGTTCCCATTGCCGTTGCCGTTCCCACGATCGTCGTCCTCATCGTCGTCGTCATCATCGTCCGCGTCGGACTCGGTGGCTGCGTCGCTCTCGTCGTCAGTGTCGGATTCGTCCGCTGGCGCGTCGTCGTCATCGCCTGCCTGTGCGTGGTCAGGTGGGCCCTGCTCGCTGTCATTTCCTGGTCCGGCGTGGTCAGCAGCGTTGCCCGGGTTGTTCCCGACGACGTAGTCAGCGACGATGAGCCCCAGTGGGCCGTCAGTGTCGTGCTGGTAGTCGTGGACGAACGACGACACCAGCGAGCCGAACGGTGCGTCATCGTCGTCTTCGTCCGCCTCGTCGTCGTCTTCGTCCGCGGCCTCGAGTTCGACCGTTTCGGTCGCGCTCTCGTTATCGACGGTCGCGTCGAACGTCGCGTTGATCGTCTCGTTCGGTGCCTCGAGCGTCACTGAACCGTTCTCATCGAGGTCGTACGTGCCCGTCTCGTCGTAGGTGACGTTATCGGCGACCGATACGTTCACCGTTCCATCGTCGACGCTGCTGTCGTTCTCCGTGACCGTTACGTCGACGGTCTCGTTCTGGGAGACGTCGATAGCCAGGGGCGATTCGTCGTCAGTATCGTCGGCTGCCACGGCTGCCCCGAAGGGGGCCATCGCGGCGAGCATCATCACTGCGGCCAGGGTGACCACAGCGAGTGTGTGTCGTCTCATACCCATCCGTGACAGACTCGAGAACCTACATAAAGGAGACCGGCTGTTTGGGATAATTGGAAAACGTTTGGACGGACACAGAGATAGTTATAGCGTTTATCGAACGATTACAGTGTTTTATACTGTTTATCGGCCCCTTCGCTAAACGGGCTATCGTTTGTCATCGAAACGATCTGAACGACGCCTCGAGCATAACCGACGAACTGAATATCCCACCCGCCAACAGCCCAGGATATGGCCGACGAACTCAAACGGCGGCTCGTCCACGCGAGTGGGTCTGGCCTCGTCGCACTCTATCTTCTCGCTCCCCGGTTCGACCTCGGACTGACCTGGGCACGATTCCAACTCCTCATGATCGTCCTCGCACTGGGCGCGATCGCCCTCGAGGTGCTTCGCCTGCGCGTCGGCCTCGAGTGGTGGATCTACGAAAAGCTCACCCGCGAGTACGAAGCCGACCAGTTCGCCGGCTACGGCTACTACATGGTGAGCATGACCATCGCCGTCCTCGTCTTTCCCGAACCGCTGGCACTCGCCGGGATGTTGATGCTCGCCATCGGCGACCCACTCAGTGGACTCGTTTCGGATAACACGCTCAAGCGGGTCAAGCATCCGAAAACGCTCGCGACGATGTTCCTCGCGAGCACCGCACTCGCCCTTCCCTTCTTCCCAGACCAGCCCCACGTCGCTGTCGCAGCAGGCATCGGCGCGACCATCGCCGACGGGATCACCGTACAGATCGGCGACTTCATCGTCGACGATAATCTGACAATTCCCATCTACGCAGGTATCCTCGGCGTGCTGGCACTTTCGGTCCCGCTCTGATCCGCTCCTTTGTCCCTGCTGTCCGTACGTATAGACGCATCTCGCTCCCCTCGAGTGCGAACACACGAACTCCCCTTTCCCTTCACAACCTCGAGGGTGGCGTTGACGTGTGTGATGATTGCTCGTGTTGAGTGAGAAAGAAACACTCAGTACAAGTTTACTTGTTCTACTGCAACTGGGTTGGATATCTTTATTACTATCCACAAGACAGTACATCTTGCAGTTGCTTTGCCTCACCCCACACATACAGCGGTGAATCGGCAAGGCCCCCGACACCGTACACATGAACTGTCCAGACTGCAACCACAACCACACTCGGGTCCTTGACACAGAAACCAATGGAGATGGGGACGCAGTGCGTCGTCGCCACGAATGCCAACGCTGTTCATTCCGCTTCACGACATACGAGCGACCAGAAGGGTATTCCCTCCAAGTGAAGACGCGGAACGGAAGTATCGAACCGTATGAACAGCAGAAGCTCCGGGGTGGAATCCTCCGATCCGTGGAAAAGTATCATGTGACGGATACTAAAGCCACCGAATTGGTGGGTCGCATCGAAGCGGACCTGCAAGCGCGCGACGAACGAATTGTTGCGTCGAGTCTCATCAGAGACCTCGTCTCCGAGAGCGTAATAAAGTCGCGTACATTCGATTTGTCTCCGTGTACAAGGCGTTCTCGGAACCCCAGGAGTCCCTCCGCGAACTCGACGCAGTCTTGGACGCAGAAATAGACGACTTCGAAGCTCCGAACGACTCACAATGACACATACACACACAGATCAAACGGCTGTTCAGTCAATCCTTGACCGGGCAACCATAGACCACGAACAGACGTACAGAAAACGACACGAGTGCAGTCGAGCGCACCAAACCAATAAAGGGCGGAGACAGCGGCCAACTACAGAGGATGGTTTCTCCCGGGTACCCACCAATGACTAAACACGAAACAGCAGGCGGAAATACAGAGACCGACATCTTCTCGAAACGAACTCGATTAAAGCCGTATGAGTACGCCGATTTCCTTGAGTACAAAGATGCGATACGGAACAGTTACTGGGTTCACACGGAGTTCAACTTCTCAGGAGATGTTCAAGACTTCAAGGTCAACACAACTCCTACCGAGAAGACTGTTATCAAGCGGACGATGTTGGCTATCGCACAGATTGAGGTGCAAGTAAAGACGTTCTGGTCAGATATCTACGAAGAGATGCCCAAAGCAGAAATAGGCAGCGTCGGCATGACATTCGCAGAGAGCGAAGTGCGACACATGGACGCCTACAGTCACCTACTCGATGTGTTAGGGATTACAGAAGATTTCGAGCAGGTGACTGAAGTACCAGCTGTAAAAAACAGAATAGAGTATCTCGACGAATGCCTGAAAAGTACTGAAAGCGGCGATAAAGAGGGGTACGTGATGAACATCCTTCTATTCAGTACGTTCGTCGAACATGTCTCACTGTTCAGTCAGTTCCTGATAATGACGAGTTTCGATAAGTACGAGAAGAAGTTCAAGGGAATATCCAACGCTGTCGAAGCAACCAGCAAAGAAGAACAGATCCACGGGCTGTTCGGAGTAGAACTGGTAGACACGATCAGAGAAGAGAACCCAGACTTGTTCGATGATGAATTCGAGGCGGATATCCAAGAAGCCTGTAAGCAGGCCTACGAGGCGGAGATCGATATACTGGATTGGATATTCAATGGGGGAGAACTGGAATTCCTTCCAAGAGAGTGTGTAGACGAATTTTTGAAAGACAGATTCAATCGGAGTCTGGAGCATGTCGGAGTAGATCCAATGTTCGAGACAAATGAGGACCTACTTGACGAAACTCGCTGGTTCGATGAGGATATCATGATGACGAAGGACAACGACTTCTTCAGCAAACGATCGACCACGTACAACAAACACACGCAGAGCGTTACAGCCGAGGAGATGTTCTGACAATGGCACAAACAGAGCTCACACAGGTCAGAGAACAGCAGAAAGAACCGTTCTACTGGTTGAACGAGGACAGCAAAGAGTTCCTCAGAGAAGGATACCTGATTGAAGGGGTCGAACCGAAGGAGAGAGTCAGACAGATAGCAAAAAACGCGGAAGAGATCCTGGATGAAGACGGCTTCGCAGACAGGTTCTACGACTACATGAGCAGAGGGTTCTACAGTCTTGCAAGTCCGATCTGGGCGAACTTTGGACTGGACAGAGGGCTCCCTATCAGCTGCTTCGGCAGCTACATGGAAGACAACATGGAGAGCATTCTTTACACCCATGCCGAAGTGGGTGAAATGACTAAGTTGGGCGGCGGCACGAGCGGATACTTCGGTGAAATACGGCCAAGAGGTAGCCCAATAACGAACAACGGGAAGAGTAATGGGAGCTACAGCTTCACAGAACTATTCGACACTGCTATCAATGTGGTGAGCCAGGGTGAAACTCGAAGAGGCCAGTTTGCAGGATATATCGATGTTGAACACGATGACCTCGAAGAATGGCTCAACATCAAGACAGAGGGTGATCCGATACAGGATATTTTCTACGGTGTCATCATCGGTGATGAGTGGTTCCAAGAGATGGTCGACGGTGGTGACAAAAAAAGACAAAAGTGGGCAAAGATCATCGAGACACGGATCAATATCGGCGTCCCCTACATCATCTTTAGAGACAACATGAACGATGGGAGGCCACAGGTCTACAAGGACAGGGACTACGAGATAAATGCATCCAACCTGTGCACCGAGATCGCACTCCCAGCCACAACAGATGAGAGTTTTGTCTGCTGTCTCTCGAGTATGAATGCACTTCACTACGACGAGTGGAAGGACACGGATGCAGTTGAAACGCTGACGCGTTTCCTCGATGCCGTGATGGAGGAATTTATCCAAAAAGCAGAAGAGATACAGTTCATGGAACGGGCTGTGCGGTTTGCAAAACGACACAGAGCCGTAGGAATCGGCGTTCTCGGTTGGCACAGCTACCTCCAGAGCAACATGATTCCATTCGACAGCATGGAGGCAATGCAGAAGAACGAAGAGATATTCCGGACGATTAAAGAGAACAGTTACGAGGCGAGCGAGGAACTTGCCGATGAGTTCGGTGAACCAGAGGTGCTCGAGGGATATGGCAGACGTAACACGACAACGATGAGTGTGGCTCCGACGAAATCGAGCAGTATTATTCTGGGCCAGGTCAGTCCGAGCATAGAACCGCTAAAATCGAACTACTTCGTGAGAGATGGAGCAAAACTCAAATCAACTCAAAAGAACAGATTCCTCCAAGCAATACTGGAAGAACGAGGGAAAGATGAGAGAGGGGTTTGGGACAGTATCGCAAATAGAGATGGTAGCGTACATCATCTCGACTGTCTAACGGACGAAGAAAAGGAGGTCTTCAAGACTTTCGCTGAGATACCGCAGATGTCGATCATCAACCAAGCAGCACAGAGACAGAAACACATAGATCAGGCACAGAGCCTGAATGTCACAATTGATCCAAGTGAAGTGAGCGTCAAAGAGATCAATCAACTCTACATAGAGGCGTGGAAGAAAGGAGTGAAGAGTCTCTACTATCAGAACAGCGTGAATGCTGCACAGAAATTCAGCCGAAATATCCTCGAATGCAAGGCCTGTGAGAGCTGATATCGCATCAACAGGTGAGATTATCTGGTCACGTCTGAAAACCGTGTAGACTTCACGCCCATTCGCTGTAATCAGTGGTTCTACCATAGTTCCTGAACCTCGCTATGAACCCCCCTATCGATGACCGATGGGGTGGGACAGACGAGACCCGGGCGAGCGTTCAAATTCACCACGTTATCGATTGTCGGGCTGAATATTTCACTCGTTCTGGCTGTTGAACCCATCCGGGATAAGATTAAATAAAACCCACAAAAGTTCGTCTGTCAGCTACTCGAGCAGCTGTGATTGCTGAAAATAACGAGAGCTGGCTCGATTCCACCCTATCCTCCGAAACTGTAACCCTTGTCACCGGCGTGGGCAACCGAACACACTCGTTACCGCTTTCGCGGCGACTCGAGTTCGATATCGGCCGCCTCGAGGAGGTCAGCGACTTCCGCACGTTTTTCCTGGTGGTCGCTGAGGAACTCCCGCATCAACTGTGCGGCCTGTTCCTTACAGTCACCACAGAGGCGCTCGCCCGTGACACACTCTTCGTACACCCGGGTCGCGAACTCGTCGTCGTCACCCGCGAGGAGGTACGCGTACAGTTCGTAGACGGGACACTGATCGGCCTCCCCACCGAGTTCGCGCTGTAACTCGGCCGTCTCTCGCCCCCCTGTCGTCGCCGCCTTTACCTTCTCGTAGCCGTCGTCCGGGTCGTCGAGCAAGGAGATATGGCTCGCCGAAATCGACGAGGACATTTTCCCACCCGTCAGTCCCGTCATGAACCGATGGTAGATCGACGAGGGCGGGCGGAACCCGTAGCCGCCGCTCTCGAGTTCGACCTCGCGAGCCAGGGCTTCGGCCGCCTCCTGGTCGAGGTCGAAGGCGTCGATGTGTTCATCGAACACCCGTTTTTCCCCCTCTATCGCGTCGATCAGGGCCTCGAACGCCGCCGGCGTCGCCCGTCGGTTCAGGAACCGAGTGCGGGGCCGCAGCGGCTCCATCCCGGCGTTCTCGAGTTTCGACACCACGGACTCGAGGAGTGAGTCGTCGACTCCCTCACCCGTTCGAAGCCAGTCGGCCGCCTCACCACAGCGGGGTATCGACGGGTCGTCGGCGTACACCTCCCGTGCGTCGTAGGCGTCAGCCATGACCGCTAACTCCGCGTCAGTCGCCTCGAAACTGGCGTAAGCTGTCGTCACCCCGAAAAACCGCATCCGGGCCGCGAGGTCGCGTGCCAACCTGACGTGTGGGTCCTGGTCCGGGCCGACCGGGATCACCGTCGGTTTCGGTTCCTCGAGTTGTGGATAACAGATGTCGGCCATCTGCGTGACGACCGACTGCATGTGTGAGACGTCCGTCTCGCCGTCGAAGCCGTAAATGGCCTGCAGTTCCGAGTAGTTGGCCTCCGCGCCGAGTTCGAACGCCAGATCCTGGACGGCGCGCTCGGTCGACTGGCGGTACAGCGTGCCTTCCTCGGGGTCGAAACCAAGTGCCAGCAACGAGAGCAGATAGTTCCGAGCGTGTTCGTCGATCTCCTCCCAGGAGAGTCCCCGTGCGGAGTGTGCCTCGAGGTCTGCGATCAGGGCGTAGGCGTCTCCGCCGCGCGCTTGATGCCAGATGATCTCGTCGAAAACGAGTTTGTGCCCGATGTGTGGGTCCCCAGTCGGCATGAACCCCGACAACACGGCGAACGGCTCGTCATTGGCCATCGCCTCGAGGACGGCCCCATAATCGCGGTGGCCGAAGATCACGCCACGGCGCATCAGGTAGTGTGGATGGGGGACGTCCTCGAGAACGTCATCAAATTCTTCGATACCAAACTCCTCGAAGAGCTTTCGGTAGTCAGAGACCGCAGCGGACCCCCACGGATCGAGGGTGACGTCGTCGGTCCCTGCAGTCCCTCCATCCGTCAGCGGTTCCTCCGGTCTGTCGCGGTCTCCGGTCATTACTCCGGGTTGGTTCCCCGGCGCGCAAAAACCTTCGCTTCCTGTGGGAACGGTTCACGGCCCATATCTCGTCGCTACGAGTGAGAACGGGACCCCAAGCGTACCCGTGTATCACTTTCCCGGCGAGCTTAGGGCGTCAACCGCTCGAGTGACACCCACTCGATCTCGCCATCAGCATCGACGAGGGCGAAGACGAGGCGCTTTCTGACGCCGTGAGCCAACCGGACGTCGAGCGCGAGATCCCGTGGCTCGAAGACGTGGTCGTGGGGAACGACCCGAATCAAGAGTTCGGAGTGTCCCAAATCTTCGACATCGTCGACGTCCGCATACGTGCGGAAATCAGCCCCAAATTTGTACCCCGTTTTTGGCACCACACCAGCCTCCCGTAACGCGGTGTACACCGCCAACCGACGGTCGAATCGTTCTCCTTCGACGTCCCGCCCGCGCGCGATGACGGCCGACGCCGACAACGACAACGCACCCGCCTGGGCGAGATAGGCCGCCTCGAGCAACGAACACTGTAACGTCGGCCGCTCGTAGGTTCGGCCCTCGAGTGGCTGACCGTAGAACGTCCGTTCGTAGAGCGTCCGTGGTGGGTCCCAGCAGATCACCCGATCGGCGAGTAAGTCCGCCTCCACGTCGGTTGGCAGTGCCGTCGCGCTCGTTCCCTCGATGGTCGGGACGCCTACCTCGAAATAAGTGATCTCGCTTTCCTCGTCGACGACGGCAAGCGCGTCAGCGGCTGGCTCGCCCGCAGAAAGGAGCGACCGTGCTGGGACAGTCGTTCGCTCACCGACCACTCGGAGGGCGTACTGAATCACGCCGTCCTGTGGCCCCTTGCCGCGTGGAAAGACGGCGAAGTCCGCTGCGTCCGGGACCGCCGTCCCCGAAGATAACCAGGGTGACGCTGCTGGCGAGAGGTACAATCCTCGAGAGCGAACGTCGGCGTACACCAGGAACTGAACACCGAAATCCGGTCTCGGGCTGCTCGCGAGCAAGGACCGAAACGACAGTCGCTCACCACCGCCTGGCTCGTCGACGACCGCGCCGAGGTCCTCGCGATACAGGAGATGTGCCGCTTCTACCGGTGCGAGGGCGATCTCGTTTCCCGACCGTGGATAGCCATAGCCACGCGAATCGTAAAACCGCTGGCGGGCATCCCCCCCGACGATGACGACATCGCCGTCGAACCGACCCTCGAGTGTCATACCTGGAGGTTGGGTGCGGGGCACAAAGTGCCTACGACTCGCCGCCCAGGTCAGGCCGAGGTGACGTCGGCCGTGGAGCCTGTATCGACCCGTTCACAGGTTGCATCGAGACATCGTCTGCCGCTTGCCGTCTCGAACGTTGGCAACCCACAGGAGCAGACACCATCGACGACGCCCGTTGGGACGACGAACCCAGTCTCACAGTCCGGATAGCACTCACAGCCGGCGATGAGGCCGCCTCGTCGGAGGATACGGAGGTCTCCCTCACAGTTCGGACAGGCCCACTCGCGATCGAACGCCGCCGAGACGGCATCATCGAGTGACTCACAGGACCGGTCGAGACAGACGTGGAACGTAAGGCCACGTTCGACACGCATGCGCGGAAGGCCACAGGAGCAGCGGTCGTCGCGAATCTCAGCATCCCGTGGGATTGCGTACCGATCGCCACAATCCACACAGTGTACCCCGTTCGAACGGACCAACACCCCACGACAACCGTCAGCTGGACAGTCACCGACCGGCACACCCGCACTCGAGGCCGGGTAACTCCCAAACCCGTCCTGGTCGTGGGCTGCCACCCGAAGCGTCTGTGTCCCCTTTTTTGCGACGAGCGTGAACCCCCCGTTTTGTTCACTCGAGACGCTCTCGGCTCGCGTCAACCAGGCGACGGGCTGGTAGCCGTCTATATCATGGACTAATACGGTGTTGTCGGGTTTGACGACGGTGGTGACGCGGCCACGGTACTCTGCACGGTCGGCTCCGTCGGCGATGACAGTGCAGTCACCGGCCAAGACGCGGATCGTCTGTTCGGGCATATCGCCGTTGGACCCGCGATCGTATATAAATGCGAACCCAGCGGATCCGAACGGTTTTTTGCCCCGAGTGAGTACCGCTGGGTATGACCAAGCGATCGGCCGCAGAGCGGATCAAATACCGGAAAGCGAACGCAGTCGATCCCGAACAGTTCCTGCGTTCGGCCGACGCCGTCACCGACGAGGACGGCGACCTCACGCTGACCACTTCGTTCAAAGACGAGGTCAAAGCCCAGCTCATCGCCGTCGAGGACCTCGGCGTTGACATCCACCACGTCGCCGATATCTTCAATGCTCCCGTCGAATCGGTCTCCCCCGTCGAACGTGAGGGACCGGCCTACAAGGTCTACAACACCATTCACAACTGGCCCGCAGAGGCAGCGATTCTCATCGACGTCGCACTCGACCGCGCGCTTCGAGAGCGAGCCGAGTCGTGGGACGACGTTCCAGGAAAGCAGTGCTTTCAGATACTCCAGTCACTACGGGTCTTTCAGGACGACTGTCTGTTCTGTGACGGCCCCGTCGAAATTGGCGACCCAGAGGCGCGTGAGTTACCAGTCGGTGATGGGGACGTCGTTCCCGTCCGGTGTCGTGACTGTGACCGCCTGTTCGTCGAATTCCTGCCAGGGTCCGTCCCAACCAAGTAGCTGATCGGCCACCAAGTCGGCGATTATAACAGCCGACATGGCTCTGGCCCTCGACAGGCGTCAGTGGAGACACACCCCACAACCGTCCAGACTTAGGGTTCGATCCGGATCGTTGTCTCGTCCTGTAACCCAGCTCGAGCCGGATTCTTGACGTTGATTCCGACCGACAGCGTATATTCTCCCGGCGTCGCCGCTTCCCACTCGCGTTTCGAGACCTGAAAGCGCCCCGACCACTGCCGCTGGAAGGTGATCCGTTCGCCACGTTTGAAATGAAGGGCACCCGTTTCGTCCGGTGGATCGCGGAGTGACGCTTCGACGGCCTCCGGGATGTCGTCGATTGCCCACTGCCAGCGGATCGGTGATTGCGTCCGAATCGAAACCGGAATCGGAAACCGGTTATCGAACGTAATCCGGAAAGGGATCGGTTCCCCTCGCTCGAAGACGGTTTGTGGCGTTTCGACGGACACCGAGATCGCTCGTCGCCGGACCCAGTGTGGAACGAGCCGGTTACTCCAGGCGGAGCCGTTGATCGAGCGCATCGCCTGTGGCTGAAAGTACTCCCGTTCGCCGGGTAAAAAGGGGTCCTCATCGTCACGAGAGACCGCTTGAGACTCGTAGATCCGGCGCATTAGCAGTCAAAAGCAACCGAAGCGACAAAACGGTTTCGAGAGCACCAGTTACACTGGGGATCAGTCGTCAGCCGGTGCGTCACTCTGTTGATAGCCAGGCTCGCCGAGTCCGTCGTCTTCGAACAACAGACACGCGATTTCGTG
>Ga0207421_10001557_pt1 | contig 29278 bp, 29 predicted proteins | sample SodLakKL_010_SED_4_FD_187542 | JGI IMG/M metagenome (GOLD analysis project Ga0207421, IMG submission 187542) | Alkaline sediment microbial communities from Lake Tanatar, Kulunda Steppe, Russia - 8KL_010_SED (SPAdes) (version 2) | ecosystem: Environmental > Aquatic > Non-marine Saline and...
GTTAGTCTCTATATTTTCGACAGTAATCGGATTGTTTGACGCCGGGTTTCTCTCCGTGCCCGGTTCGAGGTCATCCCACTCGACCGAGTCTTCCCGGACGTCGTAGTGTATATATTCGTTTACCGAGAAAGCTCCCGTCTCCGTTTCGTTGCTGTCCGTGGACTCGCCATCGCTGACTTCGGCGTAAAGGTTCCAATCTACGTTCGGATTCGCCGTACCGTTCAACAGTATTCTAAACGAGTAATTGTCCTCCACGTCAGAGATATCGGCGGGATGCTCCGACCCCGCAGGGTCGATGAAGGGGTCGCCCTGAACGTTCGTCATCGTCGTATGCCAGGTTTCGTCCGACGGGTCGAACCAGAACGTGTAATGATTTCGTCTTTCGTCCTGAGAGTCCACGTCCGTGTCGTCGCTGAAGACCTTCACTACGACGTTTTCGATGTCCGCAAGCGTGTCTTCGTCCCTCACTCGAACGTTCACTCGAAAGTAACTCTCCGGATCGACGGTTGTAGTATCTACCTCCGCACTTACCAGGACGCACTCCGATCCGGAGACCGAAGCCCTTCCGTCCAAAGTCTCAGCCAGCCCCATGGGGAGGTTCAGAGTAATCACCATCAAAACTAAAATAAAGATAGCCACCGCTATCCTCTCGATTCCAGTTCTCATAGTAATTTCTCACCTCCGTTGGAAATTTAGGTAGGAATAAGGCATCATTTCGAACCCGGTCCGGGAAGTAGAAGCGGATAAGGGGGGTTAATAAAGTCTTTTTACGATCTTTATCCAATTTTACACAGTACAAAATGGTTTTATGTCCTTAAATATTTTCTTTTTACCAACCCTGGACACTGCCAAGACTTAAGATTTCGACCTACCCCAACAAAGCAAAACGGCCGGACGAGAAATTACCCCCATTACGGAACCTCCCTTATAAAAGGAAGAACCGAGCGAGCTTACTAAGAGAATCCCCAAATGTAATTTCCGTAACCGTATTAAACTTTCAAGCCTCTTCTTTTTGTGGAGGTTATTCATGAATTTCCCAAAGATAATAGTCAACCTGAAGGCATACCCGCATTCCCTGGGCGAGAAGTCCGTCCGACTTTCGGAGGACATCGCGGATGTAGGTGAAGAGAAGGGGATAAGCGTCGGAGTATCCCCCCAGTACGCCGACCTCTATAGAGTCACGAACGAAGTCGACCTGCCGGTATACGCTCAACACGTCGATCCCTTAGAGCCCGGCAGAGGTACCGGATTTCTGCTCCCGGAAGCGGCCGAAAAGGCAGGTGCCGTCGGTTCGCTAGTGAACCATTCGGAACGTCAGCTCGAACTCGACGAGATAGGAAAGATAATCGAAAGACTGAACGACGTAGGGATGATCAGCCTGGTCTGCGCAGAGGACGTCGAGACCGCGGGAAAAGTCGCGGAATTTGGTCCCGACATGGTGGCCGTGGAACCCCCGGAACTTATAGGGACCGGCAGATCCGTCTCCAAGGTCCAACCGGACATAATCGAAGAGACGGTCGAGGAAGTACGGGGAGTGGATTCTGACGTCCACGTCCTGTGCGGAGCCGGAGTTTCGACGGGTGAAGACGTCGAGATAGCGCTGAAACTGGGCGCCGAAGGCATCCTTATCGCATCGGCCGTGGTAAAGGCCGACGACCCCGGGGAGAAGATGGCGGAACTCGCCGATGGCGCTCTATCGGCAGAATGATCCGCCCTCGGACACCTGACCGATCTTTTCCCTTATAAATCCGATTCGCATCTAAACTAAGGCGATCGAACTTTCGGAAAATACTCCGAAGTGATCGAAAGGTTCGGGATTTACAGTAGAAGGTAGTGGTGGATATTTTAATTTTCCCGTAGGTTATGAAAGATGGAGCCTCGGTAGCTCAGCTGGCTAGAGCGATCGCCTTGTAAGCGATAGGTCGGGGGTTCGAATCCCCCCCGGGGCTTACCGTTTACGTTCAGACGGATTATACACTTATCCGACGAAGGGGAGGAAGTTGGGAAAAAGTCGATCTTTTCCTGGACGAGTTTCCGTTTCGATCGGTTTTTCTATTTTTTAGGTCGAAACTAAGTTTCGAGTTTAGGGACTTCTTTCCGGACTGAAAGGATTTTAAAAAAGAAACGAATGATTATTATCCAGTGGGGAGATGAATTCTTTTAAATAAAAAGGGAGCTGGAACCGTAGAGATAACGCTTATAGCAGCAGTAATTGTGGGAGCCGCTGCTGCTGGTGGATATGTAATTCTCTCTGGTGATGATGCTGTTGACCTGTGGGTGGCTCCATACACGCCCGAGATGTGTGAGAAGGAAGCTGCGTTCAACTGGACATCGGAGCTCTTGGACGATCCGGACGTCATGCTGGGCGCCGTAGAGGTAATAGACGGCTTGGGTTTCGTAGCCGATGATGATGGCCTGGAGGAGCTTCCGGAAGGATGGGAAGAAGGAAAAGGAGTTAAATACGAGGTTGATCCGGGAGATACACTGGAAATTATCGTAGAAAAATCGATAGAGGACTTCGAATCTGCCGGTGTAGGTAAAAGTGGCGACATATCGGAGGATGAGGACTGGTACGGTTGGGAGGCCGATGACTGGTACGGGCTGGCTCTCGACATAGCTGAAGAAACGCATACCTATGAATACGTGGTTCCCGAGGACGCGGACGATGCGATCGTTGCAGTCAGATATTACCCGGAGTCGTGGGCCTGGGTCTGGACTACGGTTTGGCCTGAAGAACTCCGTGAACAGCGGGAGGTTGAGGGGTTAGTCTCCATCGAGGTATACGACGGAGATAAAGGAGATTTCGTGCCGGTCGGCTTCGAATGGGAAGACGGCTGGGGGGCATGGGTCTCACCGAAAACCGACGCCAGGTTAATCGTGGAGGAAACAGAGACGGACGATTACGAGTTCGCCTATTGGTGGGACGAGGAGGGAAATGAAGAAGTAAGCGAGAGCGAAGTCCTCCTGATCGATTCTAGCGGGATCGATGCGGACACTGAAATCTACTTCTCCGCCGTCTATCGGGAAAAGCCCGAAGAAGTTACGCTCGACATCCGGGCGGATGATCCACACGGCGTCAAGCCCGATATCGGAACGCACTCCTACGAGGTGGGGGAAGAAGTGGGGATATCGGCCCATCCACATGCCGGGTACGGCTTCGTCAAATGGACGGGGGATGAGGAAGCAATTGAAGCAATAGAGGACGAATACGACCGCGAGACGACCATCGTTATGGACGACGACTACGAAATTGAGCCCGCGTTCGATAGGATGGTGAACTTACGTGTTTCCACCTCTGGAGGAGGCGCAGTGATCGCACCCGGTAAAATCGAGGGGCCTGGTGAGACAATCTTCATAGAGATCGGCACCGATGGTGAAAATATAGAGCTTTCGGCCGAACCGGAGGAAGGATACAAATTTCTAGGGTGGTCCGGAGATATCCAGAATATCGATGACCCTACGAGCGCTGAAACCTCGATTACTCTGGAGTATGATCCGTTTGATGATCCAGACCTCTCCGTCAAAGCGGAGTTCGAGCGCATCGAATACAATCTCACCATCAGCAGCACTGAAAACGGCCGGGTAGAAGATCCCGGCGAAGGAGAATTTGAATACAACTACGGGGAAACGGTAAACCTTCGAGCCGTACCTGAGCCCGGTCAGGAGTTCGGCGGATGGACCGATATCGATACCATCGCCAATCGCTGGGCTGAGAATACGACCATCGAAATGCTGGAAGACTACGAGATTTTGGCCGACTTCCGACCTGTCCACTTTATGATCGAATACATAGAGGGTGAGGGAACCGTGAGTGATGATCAGGGCAAGCTCGTTGAGTGTGGGCCAGACGATGTCCCTTGCGTGGAGAATTATGTGGGTGTGGAAAAAGTAGTTTTCACCGCCGAACCTGATGATGATTGGAAGGTAAGCGAATGGTGGGACGGAGAAGGAGGACAAACACGCACTCTGTATACCGACGATGGATCTAAACATATAGGGATTGAGTTCGAACCGGAGGAAGAAACGATCTTCGAAGTCGAAATAATTGCTCCCGAAGATGGAGAGGAGTTTGTCGTCGGTGAAGAAGTTAAATTGGATTATGTGGTGACGAATATAGGAAGTGTAGAAGAAACAGAAGATATAGAGCTTAAGATCGATGGAACACTGTGGAAAACTGAGGAGAACGTGACTCTGGAAGCCGGCGAGAATTACATCGGTTCGTTTATCGAGACCGCTACCGAGAGCGGCGAATTCAATGTTTCTGTCCATAGTGAAAGCGATACAGACGAAATCACTGTACTTGTCGTGTAAAAAGAGGGATAATGGCCGGACGCCTGTCGTCAATTTGTAGTAACTCTCTTTAGCGGGGGCGAGGAAATATTTGTGTTGACCTAGGGAGATGAAAAATGCCCCTTAGACTTTTGGAGATGTTGATCCCGGCCGAGAAGAAGGAGGAGGCGGAAAGGATCCTCGCCGATGACAAGCTCGCGAGGGATTTTTGGTACGAGCTGAGTTCAGAAGGAATGATCACGGTCAAGGTGATCGTGAGGGCGGAGGAAAGTCAAAACCTTTTGGACACCCTCGACGATAACTTTTCCGAGCTCGAAAATTACAAGCTGGTCCTCTACCCCTTGGCGGCGGTCATGCCCATACCGGAGGAGAAAGAGGGGGAAGAGGGGGGAGAGGAGGTGAAATCGGAGGAGGAAAAGGCGGAAACCCCCGGGATCAGCCGGGAGGAGCTTTACGCGGACCTCTCCGAAAGGTGCGAGGTCACGGGCGCATACCTGACCCTGATGGCCCTTTCCGCGATAGTGGCCTCGGTCGGTGTCCTGAGAAACGACATAGCGGTGATAATCGGCGCAATGGTGATCGCCCCCGTAATAGGACCCAACATGGGGCTCTCCCTGGCGACTACCACGGCCGATTTGAAACTAGGGAAGAAATCGCTCCGTACGATCATGATAGGGATCGTGTTGATCTTCGTCATATCCGTGCTGCTGGGATGGTTCCTTAGCGTCGACGTCGGTCTTGAGTTCATCCAAACCAGAACGGAAGTCGGGCTGGCCGACGTCGGATTGGCGCTGGCGTCGGGAAGCGCGGGCGCCATCGCCTTGACGAGGGAGATATCGACCGCGCTGGTGGGCGTTATGGTGTCGATCGCGCTCGTCCCGACCCTCGTCGCTTCGGGGCTTTTGCTCGGAGACGGTTACGTAGCGATGGCGGGGGCAGCGGCGGTACTCTACCTGATCAACCTCACGTGCGTCAACTTGGCGGGCGTAAGCACCTTTCTTGTCGAGGGCATTAAGCCGAAGTCTTGGTGGCAGGCTAAAAAGGCTAGGAGACTGTCGAAGTGGGCGGTCGCGATATGGATGGCCATACTTGCCCTGCTCGTCGCTTTGATCCTCTACCTGCAATGGCTATAAAACCTCGACAGTACCACAAGATCCATCCTTTCCTAAATTTCACGGCGGCCTGAACCTATTCCGTCAAACAACGTATCCTCATCGCAAAAGTAAGGAATTTCCGTCGAGTTTTAGTAAAGACTTATTTGCTTTTTACTAAATACAAAAGGTTTGTAATGTCCAAGAAAACTTTTACCGTGACCCCCCTGGATGCGGAGAGCAGACGTCATTCGATAATGATTCACCAGGAGGACGCCGAATCTTTGGGGATTAAGGCCGGCGACCACGCGGAGGTCATCTCCGACGAAGGCGAACTGATAGCGGTCGTCAGCACTACCCGACGACTCGTGGAACCTGGACATATGGGGACCTTTTCGGGCGTCACGAAAAGTTTAAATCTAGATCGGGACGATAAAGTATCCCTGATTCCAACTTCGCGGTCGGAATCGGTCAACTACATCCGTAAGAAGATAATGGGGGGGGAGCTAACCGCGGAGGAGATACGGAGGGTCGTCGAGGACATCGTGGACGGACGGCTCACCTCTTCCGAGATGACCGCCTTTCTCGTCGCCGAGGAGATCAGAGACATGTCCGCCGACGAGCGGGTTGAGCTGACTCGGAGCATGGTCGAAACGGGGGAGACGCTTGAGCTCGATATTAAGCCCGTGCTCGACGTCCACAGTATCGGGGGGATTCCTGGAAACAAGTACGCCATGATAACCGTGCCTATAGTAGCGGCTTCCGGCCTCACGATCCCAAAGACGAGCAGCAGGGCAATCACGAGCCCGGCTGGAACGCCGGACGTCATGGACGTCCTCGCCGAAACGTCCTTCACGCTCGACGAAATTTCGGAGATCGTCCACGAAGTGAACGGCATCCTGGCGTGGGGAGGGTCCGTGAACCTAGCTCCGGCGGACGACATTCTCGTCGCCCACGAGAGACCTCTCAGTATAGATCCGAGGTGCCAGCTGCTCGCTAGCGTCCTGTCCAAAAAAATCGCCGTGAACGCGGACGAGGTCCTTATAGACCTACCGACCGGGCCCGGAGCTAAGTGCGAGTCCGACGAGGAGTCAGAAGATCTGGCTCACGACTTTATGAACCTCGGACACAGATTGGGTCTCGACGTCGAGGCGGCGATAACCTATGGGGGACAACCCCTAGGATACAACGTCGGGCCGGGGCTAGAGGCCAGGGAAGTACTCGAGACTTTGCAGGGAGACGGGCCTAACAGCCTCGTCGAGAAGGCCACGAGCCTGGCCGGTATACTGCTCGAGATGGCCGGACGCGCCGACTATGGAAGGGGGAAGAGGGCTGCGCTCGACGTACTGAAGTCCGGGAAAGCTTACGGGAAGATGAAGGAGATCATAGAGGCTCAGGGCGGAGACCCGGAAGTTTCAAAGGACGAACTACCTTTGGGGGACAAGAGGGAGACGATAGACGCCCCGCGTGGCGGTTACGTGAAGAGGATTCACAACTCGGTTATCACGGAGATGGCGAGGACCGCCGGATCGCCGGGAGACAAGGGGGCGGGCCTCAGGCTGCTCCACAAGGAGGGGAGAAAAGTCGAGAAGGGGGAACCTATAATCGAGGTCATCTCCGAGCACGAGAGGAAGCTGGAGGACGCGGTCAATCTGGCGGGGAGGAAACCCCCGTTCAGGATAGAGAGCATGTTGCTCAAGAGGATCTCCGGCTCCAGATAGTTGCGCCTTTCCTCTCGAAGTACTCTCAACTGAAATATTCAACCTAACCAGGAAACTGGAGAAATTTTATTCGAAAAAGCTCGATTGGGCGTATCGGAAAGGAATGACCGCAAGAAAACGAATCCGATTCATTTATAAAACATTTAGGAAAGGTTTACGGGGAATTGTTATCAGTAACGAAAAGTTTACCTCAGCGGTAAAACTCGGCACCGTCAAAAAATTTTATAAATAATGAATTTCCCCTTTTAAATAGATTTCGAAGCCTTTATGAACCATAAATGGAATTAAAAGAATCCATATTTAAAGGTGTCAATATATCCGAGGCTGAAGAAGTAAAGGCCGAAGGGGAAGGGGAAAACGCCGACGACGGATGTCCCAACTGCAGGGACACCAACGGGATAAGAGATTACCAGAGAAACATTGTAATTTGCGAAAAATGTGGTAGAGTTCTGAGAGAAAAAATCAAGGACAGGGGGCCCGAGTGGAGAGCATTCGATCAAAAGCAGAGGGAAGAAAGGAGCCGGGGCGGCTCCCCGATGACTTACACGATCCACGACAAGGGGCTCTCCACCAAAATAGACTGGAAAAATCGCGACGGAAGGGGAAATAACTTATCTCCGGAGCGCCGTTCTCTAATGTATCGACTTAGAAAATGGCAGAGGAGAATCCGAATCTCCGACGCAACGGAGAGAAATTTAGCGTTCGCCTTGTCGGAAATGGATCGAATGTCATCGCAGTTGGGTTTGCCTAAAAACGTCCGAGAGATCGCCGCGCTTATCTACCGGGGGGCCGTCAAGAAAGAGTTGATCAGAGGGAGATCGATAGAAGGAGTCGCGTCGGCAGCTCTCTACGCCGGTTGCAGGGAAACGCAGATGCCTAGGACTTTGGAGGAGATAGCCGAAGTTAGTCGAGTTGACAAGAGGGAGATCGGGAGAAGTTATCGTTTTATAACTAGAGAGCTGGAAATCCATCTGCCACCGATAGATCCCGCCAATTACGTCTCACGTTTCGGTAGCGAGCTCGAAATATCCGGCGAAGTCCGAAGAAAGGCCATCGAGATAATAAAGAAAGCTCATGAAGGGAAGCTCACCTCCGGAAGGGGACCCACGGGAATAGCCGCCGCCGCAATATATGTGGCCTCCTTGGAGTGTGGTGAGAGGAGGACTCAGAGGGAGGTGGCCGAAGTAGCTCGGGTGACCGAGGTCACCGTGAGGAACAGGTATAAGGAATTTGTCGAGGAGTTATCCCTCGACGTAAGCGTTTAAAAACGATCCGCATCCGATCACAATTCGAAGAGCTTAGGTTGGTGGAGTCCGAATTCCGAACCACTGAACCTTTTCGGGGCACGGTTCGGAATATTCAGTAAAAGGGATTTTGAGTGTGCGCGTCAACTTAATGTACGAGAACATGAAGGGTACATACGTCCTCATCGTCCGATTATCCGGAAATCGGGAGATGGAGATAGGAAGCCTCGGGGAGATAAAGTTCGACCGAGGATGGTACGCGTACGTAGGGTCCGGGCTCAAAAGTTTGGAGAACAGGATCGGGAGACATTTGAGGGGCGATAAAAAATTGCACTGGCATATAGATTATCTTCTTGAAAAAGCTCGTGTAGAGGAAACCCTATTCGGGGAAAGTGCGGATCGGAAGGAATGCAAAGTCGCCGAGATGCTCTGCGGACATTTCGAGTCGGTCGAAAATTTCGGCTCCAGCGACTGCGATTGCGAGAGTCATCTGTTTTACTCCGAGGACTTCGAAAAATTGAAGGGGGAGACCTTTTCGAGTCTCAGAAAGGCGGGCCTAAAACCGGAGGAATGGTAAAGTGGGGAATGGTTGGCAGGAAAAAAGAAAGTCCGACCCCTTCTATAAGAAGGCCAAGAGGGAAGGGTACCGGAGCAGGTCCGCCTACAAACTCCGACAGCTCGACGGGAGGTACGGCATTATACGTCCCGGAGACGTCCTTTTGGATCTGGGTGCGGCCCCGGGCGGTTGGCTTCAAGTCGCCCGGGAGAAGGTCGGAGAGGGGGGGTTCGTCCTTGGAGTGGACTTGGACGAAATCGATAGTTTGGATTATCCGAACGTTTCGACACTGCTGGGGGACATCACGGAGGAAGATACGGTCGAAACTATACGAAGTGAACTTCCTCGACCTCCGAACGTAATACTATCGGACGCCTCGCCAAACATATCTGGAGTCTGGGACGTGGACCAAGCGAGGTCCGTGGACCTTGCCCGGTCCGTGCTGGACATAGCCGAAGCGCTTCTCGAGAGAGGGGGTAACGTCGTAATCAAGGTCTTCCAAGGGGAGTTTTTCCCGGAATTTCTCGACGACTTTGAAAAGTTGTTCAATTTTTCTAAATCTTCAAAGCCCGAGGCCTCGAGAAAGCGAAGCTCGGAGATTTACGCCATAGGTAAAGGTTACAATCCCGATTAACTCTTTCCGGATACTATTTCGATCAAAACTTCGATTGAAGCGTCCGTCCTGATCCCGGTATCGGAAAAATGGGTCCGGGTCACGAGAAATCCTCTCCCCTCCAGATCCCTGATCACGGCTTTAAACCTCGGAGGGGATACGCCAGCTCGGGAGCTAACTTCGTGGAGGTCGTAAAACGTCGCGGGGCCATCGACCTCCGCCCTGCACAGCTTCAACAGCTTCTCCTCCCTCCCCTGCAAATCGAAACCTCTCGTCTTTAGGTCCTCGATGACTTTCCCCAGATGATCTTTGTCCCCAAAATCACCCAACCACATCGGACCCGAGTGTTCAAAATCCCTTCCGCACTCGCAGCTCTCGGGGAGACGAGGTATCAATCCTCCGTTCACGACTCTACGGCCACAATCGAAACAGTGGGAAACGTAACCCTGTTCTCTCAAAACCTCGTCGGATTTCTTAGCGCCCTGCGAGACCTGAAAATGAGCCCTGAAAAAATGCTGAGTAGCGTGGCTCAGAGCGGGTCTCAAAGCCAGATCGTACGCCGCCGCCCTCCTCTGAACCGAACCGATAAAAATCCTCAAGCCGAGCTCCCGAGAATATGGAGTCCGGAGGGGCACGGCCCCGTACTTTCTCACGCAAGCGTTTCGATACGCGCCGCAGAGAGGTCCGGTATCGGTGGCCGTAGCTAAAAAAATGCCGCGTCGAGAAATGGCGGAAAATGAAGAATCCAGAAAGGGTACAGGTGTGCCGAAGGGGTCTATATCTACGACGTGAAACCGGGGACGGTGGTTGTGTAGGAGTCCGTTCGCCTCCTCTTCCCTCACCTCCGCCACCGATAAACCGTTTCGCTTCACGTTCCTCCGTATCAATTCGGCCGCCTCATGCTCCCAGTCGTTTATCACCACTTTACCGACACCCTTCACCTCCGCTGAATACCTCAAACCTCTGGCGCCGACCCCCGCCAAAGCGTCACAAATCCTCAAGTTCTCTATCCCACGGGACAAAACTTGGAGCGAAGAGACCGATAAATCCCTCGATATCTCCATTACCGGGTTGAAAAAGACCTCGGTCTCCGATGGCACGTACTCCTTTGAAGATTTCCGGTAGTTTTCCAACTTCGGAACCTCCAAACTTACCTCGCCCTCGTCTACGATCTGCGTCTCCATAATCTCCCTCTTCCGCGTATAATTCTAAATGAAATCAGCTCTGCAATTTTTCGACGATCTTATCCGTGAGACTATCGGGCAAGATCTCCCGAGTCTCTTCATCCACCTGAAACATTTCGACATCGCCCCTGTCCTTCACTTCCCCGATGAAGCCGGAGGTGGAACGTTTATGGACGACCGCTAGGAGGGGTTCGTCCGATTCCAAAGAACCGCGAACCTGCCGTCTGAATTCTTCGCTATAAACCTCCATGGGCGCTATCTCGTCTATCATCACCACATCGGCCTCACGCCGGGCCCGTGAGATGGCGGACCGGCTGACCGAATCCACGTTCGAAACGTCGACACGATACTTGCCGACGCGGGGACCGGAATCACGGTCGACGTGGGCCAGTACTTCCCCTTTCTCGGTCATAATATCGACTATCCTGAACCCCATCCGCCTACCCTCCGAACGTATTTCCGGGCAGTACATCCCTCCGACCTCAAAACCTCTCCGCTTTAGGTTTTCTGATACCCGTTCAAGGACGGTCGTCTTCCCGCTCCCGGGGGGACCAGTTATCAAAAAATTGTTAGGCATTGTCTAAGTTCTTAAATGAATTCATTTAAAATCTTCCGCCGTCGCGTAGGAGATCCATGGCGGGACGCCGCCGGGGAGGAATCAGATCCATGAATGGCCTATCGGCTTCAATCAAGAGAAGGGGACGAAAGCCTTATCTAGCATCTGGAAGTCTGTAAGGTTTGAAATATGAAAAAAGATTTGGTAGCTGGCCTGGACGAGGCGGGTAGAGGACTCGGCAATGGGTCCGCCCAAAGGCCCCGTTCTGGGCCCCATGATCATATGCGGCATCGTCTTGAATAGGGAGTGCTTGGAAGACCTCAGATCAGAAGGAGTAAAGGATTCTAAAGCAATCAGGCCGGAAGGAAGGGAAAAACTGGCGAAAATCCTTGAAAAAAAAGCGGAAAAGATAGAGACGGTAAGCTTCCGGGCTCCGGAAATCGACCGTATGCGAACGAACGGGAAAAACCTTAACCGAATCGAGGAGATGGGATTCGTCCGGATAATCGAACGGCTCGATACACCGGTAGCCTACATAGACGCGGCCAGTGCAAATGCGGAAAAATTTTCCGATAAAATACGAAAAGAGCTGAGCAAAGAAACGGAACTGGTGGTGGAGCACCGGGCCGACGAAAAGTATATCCAGGTTTCCGCGGCGTCGATCGTTGCAAAGGTTAAACGGGACGAGATGGTAGAGAAATTGAAGGAGAAATACGGGGAGATAGGATCCGGATATCCCGCGGACAGTCTGACCATCGAATTTTTGGAAAGATGGATGGAAGAAAATTCCGAATTGCCTGAATGCGCTCGAAAGACTTGGAAAACCGCGAAAAGGATCGGATCGAGAAAATAAGGAGCCCTCAATGTAGCCCCACCCACTAACTCCGAGCTTCATCGTATCGTCTTAAGACTTCCTCCACCCGGTAACCCTCATGGCGGGCTTTTTCGAGGGCTCCGATCCCCGCCTGTTTCACGCCCGGGTTGTCTCGTAATCATCGAGCGGTGTCACGCCAAAACCTCTTACGAGGACCGTAAAGGTGTGTTTACGGCGGGATACTCAAGTGTCCCCACAGCCCACGCCGACGATCATGTTCTCACGCCAGCTTCAGAGCCGTGGAGTTACCTATCATTGCAATTTGAACTCTCCATCTTCTTCTACTAAAAGCTAACCTATTCGCGTCCATCGGCAATTCTCCGGAAAAGTAATTCGATCCTAATTACCTCTATTGGGGGAGAAAAAAATTTCCGATTGGGGAATAAAGTCCCGAAAACGATAGATGGGGGAAAAAGAAAAATTTTACAACCGGAGATATTTTTTGAACAAGTCACATATAATTAACAGGGTGCTGGGATGAATAAGGGAAATTCCGAAAGTTTTGGAGAACTTAAAGTATTGCTCGCCGAGAAACGGACCTCCCTTGCAGTCCTGAGGACAGGTCTAGCACTTTTCACCATTCCAATTTCCGTCTTAACGATCCTAATCGCTGCCTCGGAATTCTACACTCTAAATGAAATTTTCGGCCTGTTTGTAACGCTAATCATTATCTGCGCCGGTTTGATATCCGTTGGGACTTACCTAATCGGCCGATCCATTAACAAAATCCTTAAGATCGACGATAGAATCAAAAGGCGTAAGGAAAAAATCGCTGAAGACACATCCGAGCGACAGGACGCCGATTGAAAACACTAGAACGGATTATACACGATGGTAAATGTCTTTATCCGTAAAAAAATCATTAATTAAATCATTGTTTTACAAATGGAATAAGGAAAGTAAAAGAGGAGCAAAAAGGAAAAAAAGATCGGGTTTTTAAGGGGGGCGTTCTTTTCCGACTTCAACATCCTAATTCGATAGCGAAAAAATGAAATTTCTGCGGCCCGAACCGAAAGAAAACAATTAATTACCAATCCCGGCTAAATAGACCTTGGAGAAACAGAATGACGAAGATCAATTTTTTTCATATGGACGATGCCTACCTATTTAAACACTATTTTGAGGATAGAGATCTTTTCGAAGAGCTACAGAGGCACTACGACAGCCTCGAGTACAGATTCGAGGTCGACGAGGATGAAGTCGAGGACGTGAAAAGGAAACTCGAAGATTACGGATACGACGTGAACATCGTGGAGAGAGACGAGATTCCCGACTATACGGTAGTTATAGATAAGTATGAAAAACATTCGGACCTTCTGAAAAAGTCCGTCGACGTGATCGAGTTGGGAGACGAGAAGGCGCTCGTGGTAAAGGACGGGGTGGCGAGGGAGGAGGCGTTGGACCGTGGAAGGGAGCCGGACGAAAAGTGGAAATCCCGTCTTTAACATGCTTCGCGCAAGTAAAAGCCTTGAATATTTCTAATTCCCATTTTCGCCGCCAAATTTCAACCAAACCCGGAGAAAAACTGGTTTATAAAACCCGTGCTCATTTAAATTTGGTGAGGATATATGATGAATCCGCTCGTACGAGAGGACGTAATCGAGGAGCGCGAGTTTCAGACCGAGATAGCCGGGAAGGCTACAGAGGGAAACACGCTCGTGATCCTCCCGACCGCGACGGGAAAGACGATAATAGGGGCTCTGGCCGCTTCACATTTCCTCTACAATTACGCCGAAAAAAAGTTCCTGATGATGGCCCCAACCAAGCCGCTCGTCGAGCAGCACAGGGACACGTTTCTCAACGTCCTGAAGCTCAGACCGGAAGACGTACAGGTCCTCACGGGTGAGCTCGATCCGGACTACAGACTTCACCTGTGGAATGACGAAAACTTGCGAGCCTACTTCGCGACTCCTCAGGTGGTAAGGAACGATTGCGAGCTGGGATTGGATCTGAAACCGTTCAGCTTTCTGATCTTCGACGAGTGTCACAGGGCAAAGAAGAAGTACGCCTACACTGAGGTTGCGGAAGCCTATGTGGAGAGCTCCCCATATCCGATGATCCTAGGACTCACGGCGAGCCCAGGGGCGGACGAGAGGACTATCAGGGACGTGAGCGACTCCCTCTATGCGGAACACGTCGAGGCGAGGACGAAGGACGACCCGGATGTAGCTCCCTACGTCAACGAAATCGAGGTGGAGAGGAAGTTCGTAAAGCTCCCGGACTCCCACAAAAGTGTCAAGAAAAAGCTGGAGAGTATGCTCAAGTGGAGGCTGGAAAGGCTTTACGAGGCGGGGATTCTCGAAAGGAATCCGAATTACGCCTATAAGGGCGATTTGTTGGAGGCGGGGCACGACATCAGGTACAGAATGCAGCTCAGACAGCTCGACATCGAGGCCGCCCCGCTGAAAAAACACATGGTCACGTGGTCCTGTGCGTTGACGGTCTGGCATGCACAGGACCTTCTGGAGAGTCAAGGACCCTATTCCTTGAGGAGGTTCGTGGAGCGAAGCAGAAAAAGCGGCAAGAAGAGCCACGAAATGGTGATATCGGAAATGGAGAAGAGAGGTATCTTGGAGGACTTGGAGTCCCTCGGCAGGCACCCCAAGGTTGAGGCGGCTAAAGGAGCCGTTCTCGACAAGATCGATGAGGATCCTTCGGCTAAGGCGATAATTTTCACCGAGTACAGGGATACTGCCTCCCACCTGACTTCCGAACTCGAGGATCTCGGTATCCCTGCGGCGAGGTTCGTGGGGCAGGCGGACAAGGAGGGCGATCCCGGGTTGTCACAGGACGAACAGGCGGAACTCCTCGAAGATTTGAGGGTCGGCGATCTGAAGGTCCTGGTCGCGACTAGCGTCGGAGAGGAAGGGCTCGACGTTCCGAGCGTCGACCTAGTAGTATTTTACGAGCCCGTTCCGAGCGGAGTGAGATACATTCAGCGGAAGGGTAGGACGGGGCGGAAGAGCGAGGGTGAGGCCCTCATCCTCGTGACGGAGGAAACTCACGACGAGGCGTACCTTGAGGTCAGCGAGAGGAGGAGAAAGAGGATGAAGACGGTCGTAGAAGGGCTAAATTCCGAGCTGAAGCCTTTGGTGAGAAAGGGTCCACGACCTGAGAGGAATCCGATGCCGGAAAGGATTATAGCCGAGGCCGAAGAGTACTCGCCCGAAGTGGAGGAAGAGTCCGAAGCCGAGATACTAGTTTCGGAGAGGACGAAACCTTCCGATCTGGCGGAGGAGAGGAGGGAATACCTGGAGAGTAGGAGGGAGAAGGAGTTCACAAGGAGGGAGAGGGAGGCGGCGAAGCGGGCTCTGGAGAAAGTTCTCGATTCTGGACTCGACGGGTTGACGGTCGAGGAACTGGAGGGGGATTTGAACGAGGAATTTTCCAACGAGGGCATCGTCAAGGCCGCCGTCGACCGTCTTAAGGACGAGGATCAGGTCCGGGTGGAGGGGAATAAAATCCTCTCCAGGGGAGCGGCCCGCGCCGAGGGCCAGGCCTATCCCGACGACGAGATCCATGAAATTTTCGTAGAGAAGGTACGTCAGGGTAGGGCGGTGGTCGAGGTGGACGGAAAATGGAGGGCGATTCTCGCACCGGAAGAATACGAGGGCCCGCGAAACCTGATCAAGAAGGGGAAGAGATTCAAAGCTGTCTCAGACCTCTACAGTGAGGACGGAAAGTTCCGCGTGTGGATAAAAGATGTCGTCGGAAAGTGAAAACAGCTAATAACTCCCGGAACAAAGAATGTAATTGGTAAGATGAGTCTTGAAGAATCTTTAGCCGATTTTCTCGAGGAAGGGGACGACTGGGAGAGGAAGAAGACCTCCGTGGACGGCGTCTTCATTCTAAAGCTTCCCGAATACAAGGGCAACCCGCCCAGACTGGCCGTAGAATTGAACCCTACGGACTCCTCCGGAAACCCCACGAAGAGGAGAGGTCTGATGATCTTCAACTTCGACGAACTCGAAAAATTCCGCGGGATGATAACCGAAGAGGGGCTGGACGGGCTGACCGAGACGATGATGAAAGTCAACCCGGAGAAGGGGAAGAAGAAAAGGCCGGAAGAAGAGGAAGAAGACGTTATAGAGATTTAGATTTTTAAACTGTGATTTCGAGGGAGTTTTTCCTGCCGAAGTTCAGGATTCCTACCTCTTGGTGATCTCGACCGCCATTACGCCGAAGACTACAGTTAGAACTCCGAAGAGCAAAAAGGGGAACAGAGCCCCAGTCCTCAGCATCAAGGTTGAAAACATATTACATGAGACGCAACATCACCACTACACGCTTTTGAACAATACAAACTATCAGAAATAACTTTCAAGCTAAGAAAGGAGAGACGGAACTATATCCTCTATGAACTCCCCCGCGAAATCGAGTATCCTCTTGGCCTCCTCCACATCCACGGACTCGGCGTTCGGGTAGCGGAGGTGACTGTACCTCATCATGTATTTGTTCAACTTTCGGGCCGTTTCCTCTCCGGCCTCTTTTCTGAAGTGCTTTCCGAAACTCCCACCGACTTGATGTGTGGTGAACTCTTCACCGGTCTCGTCCATCAAGCAGGCCTTGGCTGCAAGCTCCATGGCGTGGAGGGCGTTGAAAGAAGCTGGGTTGGGGCTCGACTCCACCGTCTTTTCCGCGGCCTCGAGCCACTCCCTGGCGGCGCTCATATACTTCTGTACCTTTTCAGATGCTTCCACGTGGGATCGACCTCCTCGGTAGTGTAGACAAGCACCCCGTCCGATCTGACTTCCTCCATAAGGCTTTCTCCGGAATCTAGATCGGAGTAGTCCCGAAAACTCGGATTCAGTGAGCGCTCCACTCCCTCCTCTTCGATGGTAACATCGGACAGCACGTTTACTATCTCCTCTTCCTTCTCCTCGGTCCAGTTCTCCGTCAAGAACAGAACGTCGATATCGCTCTTCCAGGTGGCCTCGCCCCGTGCGACCGATCCGAAGACCACGACGGAAAGCGGACGGATATTCATTGAATCGACCGCTTCCAAATACTCCTTCAACTGCTCTCTGAACTCCATCTGCGGAATCTGTCCGATCAAAGGGTACCGGGGATCGAGAGAGGAATCGGACCTGAAGGAGATGATGAAACCCCTTTTGTTGGTTGTGGTCAGTTCGGTAAAGTTGTCGAGGGAGAAAATCTTCGTTCTCCCCTGCTCGTTACTTTCCAACCGGCTCTCGACCATCCCTTCCTCCTCCATAGAATTGAGGTGCTTCAGCACACCCTGCTTCGATATCTCGACGGCTTCCGCGAGCTCGGTTAAAGTCTTCTCTCCCGTACTAAGTTCCTGGAGGATCCTTTTGGGGGTCTTGCTACGCTTCGATAACATTACATCAGCATATCTACATATAAACTTATAAGTTTATAGGTTAACAAAAGGGGAGATTAAAGAACTAACGAATTGATACCGTCTTCAAACGCCTGTCCCATCCTTCGTAAAGCTCGATCCTGCCCTCTCCAGTATCCACTATCACGAACTCGCCGTTCTTCCCGTAACCTGTGTTGACCACCAAGGTCTCCTTGTACCGATCTACCTGGAGATTGTGAATGTGGCCTGTTAGGAAAAACCTCGGCTCCAACGCCTTCATCAGGTTCTCGACCTCTTCAATCCCGTAGTGCCTATCGTTCATCCTCCAATCGAGATCCGCATATCCCTCGGGAGCCTCGTGAGACAGAAAGAAATCCAGTCTCGGTTCATGTTTCAACCTGAGACATTTCTCGTAAGCATCCTTTGTGAAATGTCTGGGCTGAATTGAGGGCTCCCCTTCCTCTTGAAAGTTCTTGGGACTGTAATTCCCGTTCAACCCAGAAATTCTGAAACCCTTCTCCGTATACACGGTGCTGTCCTCGACATGCGTGATATTCTTGGAATTTTCAACAACTTCTTCAGCAGTTTCAAAAGTCTGCACCTTACCCGGCCCCGGAGAAATGGCGTCGTGATTGCCGAAGATGACATACGTCGGTTTCGGAGCGGAATAATCGCTAACGCCCTCGTCAACGAAATCACCGACGCAAACCGCCAGATCGTAGTCCAAATCTTCTTTTCCAACGATCCGGTCGAATTCCAAACCGCCGTGAGTGTCGCCAAAGCAAAGGATTCTCAATTCTATACCCCCTAATCTCTTTTGAAAAGATATCTAATTAGTAATCCTTTCATGAAAGAATATTCTTTCCCTTCAAGAGTTTCCGAATCCCAGTTCCCTAATTCTTCGTAAGGTCTCCTCGTCAATGGAAGATAGAGTTCGAGGCGCTTCCAGATCCTCTACCTTTTCTATAGGAACGGTCTCGTCGTACTCTTCGTACCAATCGAACTCGATGGCCATTGCCCGACCGTCGTCAGAACATTCCTCGATGTCATCACGACTGTAAACCCCTAGATCGCCGTACTCGTCCCAGATTTCCTGTGGAGATGCCAGCATGTAATCTTTTACTTTCGCCTCCCCTCGAAAACCCTCGCCGGAGACGTACCAAACGATAGCGGTCCCGGGGTCTATAACGTTGTATCCGCTGGGATACTTGTAATAGGCGTTCCTCGTCCTCGAAGCCAGTTCGTCCGGCGATAGAGTGGTCTGTCCCCTCCTAGGAATCAACCGATCGGCAAAGCCTCTTTTGATCGGAATTATGACCGGTGGTTGCTCAGGCTTCCTGAGATGCACCGGATAAAACATGGTCTCTATATCGTAGGCATCCAACACCCTACAATCCGAGCCTTCTTTCAGATTGGAAGGGGTACCGTAAAACGAGACAAAAAGAGTCTCGCCTTCCCCTCTTGATTCAAGTCTATTCATCTCCTCTTCGAAAAGCTATGAATAAAGAGGAAATATTCATCTTTCCTGGCAAGCTTATATCTGCTTTATCCGCTGGAAATAATCGGGTCCATAAAATTCCTTGATAGCTTTCCTGATCTTTTTCCTTATCAAGTCCTCGTACTTCCCGACGCCTTTCTCGACTCTCTCCGCGTTGGGAGGTGCATCGATGTATAAATCCTGAATGTACTCGATGACGTCATCCACATCAACCCATCTCAGCGCGGGGATAAAGAAGTCGCGCCACTGATAGTAGAAGAGTCGGACATGTATTCTCCCCTTCCAGATCGAGACTTCCACTCTGGCCTCTTTTTTCACATTTCAGACCTACGGCATGGATGACAAGGAGGTCCTTTATATTGGAGGACAACCATTATCGGAAATCCTGAGACAGATAGATCAGAAAAATGAAACTTAACCATGAATTTTTCAAAATCTCGATTAAAAATGAAAAAAAGAGCGCGGTCGTTGGAGACCGAATTTATTCAACACATGACGAATAAATTTGGGATCAAATTCGAGGTGGAGGACTGATATACAGAGTCCGTATCCTCCCAAGAATACAAAGTACCGAGAGATGCACCCTGGGCATATGCTCCTATTTCCCTTCGATCAGAGATTAAACAGTATTTCTTCGTTCCTTGTCTAAAGGCCTTCAAATCCCAATTTTTTGTTATGGCCATAACAAAAACCGAAAAGTGTCCCTCCATAACCTCTATCGATCCTAACCATGTCCACAGTGGGCACGTCCTATAAACTCTCCATTTAGAAAAAGGAGAAAATTTTTGACTCGAAAAAAATTTCCGAAACTCCATTCCCGACTTCTCATCAAGTTGACGGCCCGTATCCCTTTGGGACTACCTGATAACTATAAGTACTCCTGATCAAACAGGCCGAAACCCTCTGCTTTCAACGATCGATGTATGTAGAACTTGTCCGAATCTCAATACCGGCTCCGTAACTATCCTCCTTGTCACAACTTTTCGATCGCGTCCAGAAGGTCTACGTAAACGTCGCTCTTCAGGTAGAGGCCGGATCGGGCGAGCTCCTTCAGCAGCTTCTTCCCTTCTCCCTTACTCATTTCTTCTCTTTTCACCGCTAGAAGAATAAGCGTCGTCGTCCACAGAATTTCCACTCCGTTCGCCTTGGCCACCCTCACGAGCCAAGAATCGTTGGTTACCAGCTTAGACGAAGTCTCTTTGGCGAGCTGGAGTACCTCGGCGTCCTCGGGTTCTATGTTCTCGCTCTCGGCCAACTTCTCGATTTCGTCCTGATCTTGAACCTTCCCGATCTCGATCCATCCCCTTTCCATCCCCCTCTCGATTGCCCTGGTTCCGGGCTTTCCGAGCTCCTTGGCTTCGTCCACGGTCTCCCTCTCCACGCATGGAGAGATCAAAACCTCGTCGAAGAGCTCCTTCAACAGCTCTGTTCTTCCGGCTCTGGACAGGTGTATCAGTGGGCCCGAGTCGCAGACGACCATCCTATCCTACTCCTCGAGCTCGGCCAGGTCGTCCCGAAGGTCCTCCGCCGTGTATCCCAGCTGTATCCCGGCCTCCTTCGCGCGGTCGAGCATCTCGACGTAGGTCAGGTCGGCCTTTCTCGCGGCGGTTCGAAGGGTGATCCTGCCCTCTCTCAGCTCGTTTAGAGCCTTCTCCACCTTCCAGTCCCCGACGGCCCTGTCGAGGAGCTTTCTGATCACCGCGGCCCTGTCCGCCTTTTCCTCCCGTTCGATCTCTTCCAGCTTCTCCAAGAGGTCCTCGGAAATCCGGGTGGTAATTGTCTTCATTTTATCCCAATACAATATATTCGTAACGATACGTAATAAATGTAACACGGAATTTCCGTCTGGCTACCGAAGGCTCCTAAAGAGTACGTGCGCGTTTTTGAGAGGGACTTTCCCGACTATCAATCGTTGTGCGCTGCTCATGTGAGAGTATTTTATCCACGATCCCCAACGAAGCTCAATCTTTGCTGATCCTTCTCATTTTTACGGATTTGAAAGAGGAATTATTGAAGCTCTGAGGAAGGAAAAATCCGTTCTAAATTCTGGAAAATCGGATTTAGGCGGATATTATTCCCCCCCAACCCCATTTTACGGCTCGGCGGAAAAGGTAGAAAGTGATGGGCCCGGAGGGATTTGAACCCTCGGCCTCCACCATGTCAAGGTGGCGTTTGCTAGGGGAGGACTATATGTCCATCTCCTCATAGCCGCTAGACCACGGGCCCATGGTGGACCGGGTGGGATTTGAACCCACGACCTTCCGCATGCCAAGCGGACGTTCATACCACTGAACTACCGGCCCTTAGGCTATATTTTCCTAATAATACCTCTTAAGTTTCAATACGTGCCGGTTTTATCGACTTCAGAGTTAAAGCTCTTTATACCCAGATTAGTCCTTTCTCTTACTTGTCTTACCAAACCCACAGGAAGCACATACTCCTTTCTTTACGTGATATGATCTTTCTCCACATCTCCTGCACCTAATATGGACTGTTTTCTTCTGCTTCCCCTTTGCCGCCGTCCCCTTACTCATCGGAATCACCTAGCCGGCGAGATAAATACTACGTTATCTCCCCTTATGACCATGGTTCCGAATCGCTTGCGGACTTCCTCTTCGTGGATTTCTTCGGCTTCTTCTAACACGAGATTTACATGGGTATCGTATGACACTAACTTTCCTCTCAAGTCGCGCCCGCCCTTTAGCCTGACGAGCACAGTGGATCCTTTCGCATTGTTTAGCGTATCTAGAGGTCTCTGGTTAGATGACATGGTAGTTCAACCGCTCTTTACCAACTTTCTATTTAAGAGTGTTGTGAATATTAAACTTGATGTCCGTCAAGAAAAGACACTTTATAAGCGACTCGGACCTCAGGAACTTGATAGAGAATCTCAGACCGGAACTCGGCGACGGAGTAGAAGAGTTATTGAAGGACCGCGTAGAGACGGCAGAACTGGAATCGGGAGAGAAGATCATACTGGTCGAAGGTTGTCCCGCACTCGTGAAGGAAGAAGAAGAGTTTATCCCCCTAATCCAAGCAGCAGAGAAGTTGGATCTGAAATCAGTTATCGTGGACATGGGTGCAGTAGAGCCGATAACCGGAGGCGCCGACATCATGGCCCCCGGAGTCTCGGAAGTCGATGAGGATATCCAACGAGGAGAAATGATCTGTGTGAGGGACGAGGAAAACCGAAAAATTATAGCTCTAGGTAGGGCCTTAAAGGAGAGCCCTAAACTTTCCGGGAAAGAAGGGAAAGTAATCAAAAATATACACCATGTAGGGGACAAACTCTGGTCAATCCATGAGGAGTTCTAATTTGTAACTTCGAGACCCGAAAAATATCAACAACTTAACGCTCAACCGTTATCGTCCCATTGAAGTGCCTACTACATATTTAGAATGACAATTTCATAAGAAAAACTTAACATATCATTTACTTACGTAGATCCAATTTAACCCGCACTGAACCAATCCATATATGAGAACAAAACAGCAAGACATACCCATCCGTTTCCGGATTTACACTACACGATCAGATACAGTTTTCGACGGTCTCAGACCCCGCCCTTGATCCTTCTCTTTATTCTATGTTTTACACTTCTCAGTCCTCTCTTCTTCTCCGATTTCTTTTCCTTAGCATATTGGCAAATGTTTGCTATCCTCTCACTTTCCCTGAGCTCCTGAATTTTCCTATCCACAGTTTCTTTTGCCGTTCCTAACTCGTCGGCAAGTCCCTGTGCGGTGCATCGGCTCAAAGAAGTTTTGATATGGTTGACTTCGTATTCGTTTAACTTAGGATACATCGTCCCACGTTATGCCACCAATAGCTTAAAAAGCCTACCTAATTCCTTTATAAGTAAGTGGAATATCGTCTCTCTGAGACGGTTCTCCGACACGACCCGCTTTCAAATCTTACGTCGCGAGGACGTAGGGGCTCGCACTCCTCTTCGACCCGCCGCTAGTAAATCCGTATCGACTCGACATCGGTCCGAAATTACGGAAGCATACCCAACTCTCCGGCCTACAAACTGGATGGAGAATTTCGAGCCATCGACAGAAAAATATTACGGCCGATACCCATTTAGGACCTATATCGACTTACCGATATCAACCGTGGGGTAAGCTTCATCTGAAAAATATCCGCTCAGCTTACAGAATGAATCAAAACGAGATACCTCAAAACATGCGGGGAGTCAACACCCTTTTTGCGATATTCATCGGATGAACGAGTAAAATTAATACATCTTCCCCTCCAAATCCGGATTTTTCGGAAAACCCTCTGCCGCAAACGATGGAAAACCCGAAAAAAATTGAGGACTCCTCAGAGTTAATTAACTTGTTTTCCCAATATTCTCCCGTAGGAACATTATGCTACAGATGAAAGAGGCAAAGCGGGGAAAATCCACCGAAGCAATTAAAAAAGTTTCATCGGACGAAGACGTTTCAATAGACCATATAATCAGTAGGGTGGCCAAAGGACGTATAGTTATTCCTAAAAACGTAACGAGAGAAAACACAACCCCCTTAGGAATAGGAAATGGACTTAGAACCAAGATAAACGCAAACGTCGGAACTTCACCGGACTATCAGGCGATCGAGGAAGAGGTAGAAAAGGCCGAAATTGCCGTCGAATACGGATCGGACACGGTAATGGATTTAAGCATCGGTGGAGATGTCGACAAAATTCGTAGAAAAATTCTAAAGAGTGTGAACGTTCCGGTCGGAACGGTTCCAATATATCAGGCAGCTATCTCTCCCGCCAATAGAGGTGGGGTCGTCGAGATGAGTTCCGATGATATCTTTAACGCCATTCGAAAGCATGCGGAGGACGGGGTGGACTTTTTGACCGTCCATTGTGGAGTTACACTCGATACCGTCAATTCACTGCGGAAGAGGGGTCGCCTAATGGATTTCGTAAGTCGAGGCGGGTCCTTTCTTGCGGCATGGATGCTTCACAACGAAGAAGAAAATCCACTGTACAGCGAATATGATTACTTACTGGATATAGCAAAGGAATTCGATTTGACCCTAAGCCTGGGGGACGGTATGCGTCCGGGTTGTCTGGCCGACGCTTCGGACGAGGCCCAGTTCCGAGAACTGTTCACGTTGGGGAGTCTCGTCGAAAGAGCTAGGAACAAAAACGTTCAAACCATGGTCGAAGGTCCCGGTCACCTTCCTCTGGACCATATAGAGAGCAACGTTAAGCTGCAAAAGATAGCCTCCAACGGCGCCCCTTTTTACGTACTGGGTCCGATCGTCACGGATATCGCTCCGGGATACGATCATATAGCCGGAGCCATCGGAGGAGCACTTGCGGCAAGCGTCGGGGCGGATTATCTATGCTACGTAACTCCATCCGAACACCTCTGCCTACCAAACCTTCGGGACGTAAAGGAGGGAGTGATCGCATCTAGAATAGCGGCTCATGCAGCAGATGTCGCGAAGGGTATCGACTCCGAGATGGACCGAGCCATGTCCGAGGCGAGAAAAGATTTCGATTGGGAAAAACAATTCCAAATGGCAATCGATCCTGATAGGGCAAAGAAATTAAGATCGGAGCGCCCCTCTGAGTCGGATCCCGAGACCTGCAGCATGTGCTCAGATTACTGCGCCTTAAAGACGGTTAAAAATTACCTTAAAAATGTCGATTGAGCTACTTCCAAATTTCGGGCTCCCCGATGATAAAACCGCGAGCTCTCGGTCAGATAGTAAAACTTTTCGACGGGAACGTAGAGCGAGAAAGTTAATTAGGAGAGAAAAACTAATCGGGATTGAAAATATGAAACTTTTCACAGTCGGCCCCGTGGCCTGCAGACCCGAAGTTCTGGAAGAGATGAGCGAGCAAATGTTCAGTCATAGGAGCGAGAGGTATAGAGAACTCCATAGGGAAACTCTCGGCAGGTTAAAGAAATTTCTCGAAACGGATCAGGAAGTTTTCCTCTTTCCAAGCTCCGGAACCGGCGTCATGGAAAGTTCCGTAAGGAATTGCGTCGACGAGAAGTTGCTCTGTTGTGTCAACGGAGCCTTCGGGGAAAGATTTATCGAAGTCAGCGAGTCGAACGGATTGAAAGTCGAGACCCTCGAGACGAAACTCGGAGAACCGACCACTCCGGAGGAACTGGATTCTAAGCTTTCATCCAATCCCGACGTGGAAGCGGTTTCCCTGACATTTAACGAGACCAGCGTCGGCCTCCTGAATCCGTTGCCGGAGATCGGAAAGGTGGTCGATGAACACGACAAGCTCCTCCTAGTAGACGCCGTAAGCGCTATGGGGGGTACGGACATTAAGGTCGACGACTGGGGAGTCGACGTCTGTTTCGCGAGCTCCCAGAAGTGCTTCGGAGTACCTCCCGGACTGGCGATCGGAAGCGTGAGCGATAGAGCTCTGGAGAAATCCGAAGAGGTCGAGGAAAGGGGATGGTATTTCGATCTCAAGCGTTACAAGGAATACAACGAACGGAAGAGCGGGACTCATATGACCCCACCCGTTCCTCAAATCCTGGCGTTGAACAGAATGTTGAAGATAATAGAGGAGGACGGCAAGTATAATCACTTGGAAAAATACGAAAAGAGAAACCGAAAAATTAGGAGGGGGATCGAAGCTCTAGGCCTTTCCCTGTTTCCCAAGGAGGGATACGAGAGCCCGACTGTGACTTGCGTAAATGCTCCGGAGGATATGTCCGGATTCGAAATATATAAAGAAATGCAGAAAAAAGGATTCGAACTTGCAAAGGGCTATGGAGATTTGAGGGATGAAACGTTCAGAATAGGGAATATGGGCCACGTTCCTTTCGAAAATATAGATCAGATGATTAAAGCCCTAAAGGATTTACTATAGATGTCACCTCCAGAACTAAAACCCCACTGCAAGCTTAATAATAAAGAATACGATTTTAAGTAAGGTCAGTGAATACATGTCACTAAGCCCGACAGATTATATCTGGATGAATGGTGAATTCGTTCCTTGGGGCGATGCAAAGGTTCACGTACTCACCCACACGCTGCACTACGGGCTCGGAGTGTTTGAAGGAATCCGATGCTACGAAACTAAAGATGGCCCCGCCGTTTTCAGATTGAAAGATCACATGAATAGACTCGAAAATTCCGCAGATCTTGTAAAGATGGACCTGCCATACCCCATAGAGGAACTTACCGAGGCAGTTAAAGAAACTATCAGGAAAAACGGAGTCAAAGATTGCTATATCAGACCCCTTATCTATTACGGTTACGGCAAGATGGGGCTCAATCCGGAAGGCGCTCCGGTCGATGCCGCCATCGCAGTCTGGCCATGGGGAACTTACTTGGGGGAGGAAGGCCTCGAAAAGGGAGTTAGGGCGACCATCACGCCGTGGCGACGTATCCACCCGAAAGTTTTACCCCCACAGTCCAAAACGGTCGGAAACTATGCGAATTCGATTCTGGCGAAGTTGGACGCTTTAGAGCGTGAATACGACGAAGCAATTTTGCTAAACATGGACGGAGAGGTGGCGGAGGGGCCCGGGGAAAATATTTTCATAGTCGAAGATGAGAAGATCATCACTCCCCCTGTATCTTCAGGGGCTCTGAAGGGAATAACGAGAGATTCTATAATTGCGATCGCAGAGGACATGGAGATTCGGGTCGAGGAAGAAAGCATCAGCGAAAAGAGGCTCCTGAAATCCGATGAGGCTTTCTTCACCGGGACGGCCGCGGAAGTTACTCCTATCCGCGAAATAGACGGAACCGAAATCGGAAGTGGGAGAAGAGGGAAGTTGACGAAACAGCTGCAATCAAAATTTTTCGAAGTTGTGAAGGGTGAGACGGAGAACTACAGAGACTGGTTAGATTTCGTTTAATACTTAAATTAGATCCTTTATCGAGAAGATAACCGCTAGGTAACATATAACTTCGTGATCGGCGGATCCAGCTTAAAAAGCAGACATATCTGTCGGTAAAGCGGTCTCCAAAAAAATTTCTCAAGCGATTTACATGCAGGATCGGAAAAACCTAAATCGGCTGTGGAAAACGCCGTCAAACTAGTTAAAAACACTGATTCTGATCTCATTTTGTACGACCATCATCTCTCGCGAGGGGAAAAGTTCCGGGAAAGGACGGAGAAAAACGGAAAAAGGATCGAAACTTTAGCTGAACGTGTAGATGTGGAACCTGCAGTTTTTAGACGTCCCGGGGAAATGTCGGAAGGATTATAAAGTTCAAATAATTATACCTTTAGGGCTCTTAAAATGTTCGATTTCCTGGGAGCGAAGGCGCCGTTGAAAATGATCGAGCTTTTTTGTAAAAACCCTGAAAAGGAGTTTTATTCGAAAGAAATAGGCGACGAACTCGGATTATCAAAGGCCACAAACATAAAATGGCTGAAAAATTTGACGGAACGGGGGATAATTTCGGAGAGATCGCACGGCAGGAAGAAAATCTACAAACTTCGTTTGGGCAATCCGATCGTGAGACAGCTACGTGTTCTCCACACTTTATCGAAGCTAATCCCAGTTCTAGGAGAACTGAACGAACTCAAGTCGGCCTACCTCGTAGGCGAATCCTCGAAAGGTACGGCTTCTCCGGACGCACCCATAGAACTATTGATACTGAAGAGGGGGGACGACCTCGAGATCCGAAGGGCCCTTGAAGATGTATCCGACAGGATAGGAAGGAAAATAGAGGCCAAGATAATGACACCCTTGGAATATGCAGAGTTGGCGAGGGATAACCCAAAACTCCACGAAAGGTTGGAACGAGAAAAAATAAGGCTTGCAATTTCATGAATCGTGGGCATAACTGATTTTTAAGCTCGAAAATTTTCTTCTTCACGCGGGTCTGAACATTTCAGTCCGGATATGAGGCTATATGACTTCCGTCTCCTCGGCCAACTCCGTGGCCTCATCCTCGTCAATTCCATCCCTTAGTACGGTATAACGGTCAGGCCGGATCTCATGGGCTTCCGTCAAAGCTTTAACTATATACTTTGGCTCTATCCCCAGTTCCACGGCATTTGTGGGGCAATTTACCGTCTCTAGAGCTTCTTTCGTCGATCTCCAATCCTTACCATGTAATTTCATCATCATCAACGACCCAACTGCACACTGTTCCCCATGCAAAGCCGGTTCAGGTGCTATCCTGTCCAAAGCATGGCTGAATAAGTGTTCGGACCCACTTGCCGGCCTGCTACTTCCAGCTATACTCATGGCGACTCCGCTACTGATCAGGGCTTTTAAAATCTTCCGAGCGCTCTCCTCCGTGGACTCATTGATCTCCGCAGCATTTCTAGCCACCAGTCTAGCGCTCATTCTCGACAGGGCAGAAGCGTATTCGCTGTAATATTCTCCTCTCTCATCCCTAGCAAGCTTCCAGTCAAGGACAGCAGTTCGGTTGGCGATCATATCGCCACAACCTGCCGACATCAATCGGGAGGGCGAATCCCGAACGATGAGGGTATCCGCAACTACCCCCACAGGCGCCTGTGCACGGACGGAGGTGGATTCTACTCCACCCTTCAAGGAGGCGCGTGACGAGGAAATTCCGTCATGAGAAGCCGCAGTTGGGATGCTCATGAAAGGTTTTTTCTTTTCAAATGAGACGAATTTTGCGATATCTATACATGTACCTCCCCCCACCCCCAGAAAGAAGTCGAAGCCCTTCGCTTCCTCCTTGACTAGCTCGGCCGTCTCCATATCGGCTTTAGATACGATCGTCCGATCCATGTTGAAATTATTCTTCGAAAGGGCGTTTTTTACCCTTTCACCTGCTATATTGTACGTGACTTCGTCGGCTATTATATAACCTCTTTTACCGAAGGACAAGCGTCTGCAGGTCTCCGGGATCTCCTCCAATACATCGGGCCCCATCCAAACTTCTCTAGGCAACTCCATTAGTTTAGGTTCCTTCATGTCAAACACAATAATTACAATTATATAAGCTCAAATAAACCATAAGAATTTGCTCAAATTTATAGGTAAGATCCTCAGCTAAGTCTTTTATCCGATGTCTTCCCCGGAAATAGTAGATAGGGAGGTAACATGGGGGGGCTTCGTAAAAATGTTGGCATTAACGACGAGTTTTTCTCCCCCTTCCATCTGTAAAACCTTTATTTAAATTCACCAACTTAAATCCCTTCCAGGTTTTTACCTCAAAACGAGTGATTCTCCCCCCGTTTCAAGTCGGTAGCTGTAAGTAAAAAATACATCGGGAGTAAACTGGGGAGAAAAAATCTCAATTAAAAATTTTATCGGGGAGTTCAGTAGTCCACAAAGTAGTTGATTTTAGGATTTTTTGGTGCAAGTATTTGTTTTGAGGGTGATGGTGAGTCCTCTTTTTTGGAATTTTTTCCTTTTGTT
>Ga0207421_10001558_pt1 | contig 29266 bp, 28 predicted proteins | sample SodLakKL_010_SED_4_FD_187542 | JGI IMG/M metagenome (GOLD analysis project Ga0207421, IMG submission 187542) | Alkaline sediment microbial communities from Lake Tanatar, Kulunda Steppe, Russia - 8KL_010_SED (SPAdes) (version 2) | ecosystem: Environmental > Aquatic > Non-marine Saline and...
ACTGCTAGAGGATAGAGTCTCTGATCTAGAAGACATCGACTTCGATGCGTTGGAGAGCCGTGTTGATGATCTAGAAGAACAGTTGGAAGAACTAGAAGAACTGGAAGAAAGAGTATCCGATCTTGAAGAGATCGACTATGAAGAGTTAAAGGGTCGTATTGAAGAACAAGAAGAAGATATCCAGGATTTAATAGAACAGACTACAGAGTTATACAACAATATCGATGAAACAAATGTAGAGATACAAGATCTTGAGGAGTACATAGTCGAGATAGAAGAAAGGCTAGATGATATTGAAAACAATGACGAAGATAACGATGACGAAGAAGGAGGAGATGATGTAGAAGATCCCGAAAAAGAATACCTATTTAGCTTAGCACGTGTAGAATACGAAGAATATCTAGATGAAGGATCTATACATTCTGAATTGGAAAAGGCATTTGATGATAGGGGCCATGCTGTCAGCGAGGATGCAAATCTTTCTGAAGAAAATGGAGTCTGGCATATTTCTGAAAGTGGTGACACTGAATACCTTATAGAAATAGACGATGATGAGTTACTAATATCTGAAGAGAGTAATACTGAAGATAATAGTGAAACACCCGGATTTACTTTGTCCATACTCGTTTTTGCAACATTTATGACAGTAGTGGTATACAAAAATAAGAAATCTAAAACCTGAGTTTTGGCTCCCTGAATAAAAAAATCCCTTTACCAATCTACCTTTTATTTTTAAATAACGATAATCTAAGACAAGAACTATTTATAGAAATATACAAAGGGTTTATTAATAGCATTTATACTACGCCGATTCATGATAGACATAGAACCTGAAGACTTGATATTGATGCTATTAGAAGGATTCAAAGACTTCAAGCATGAAGAGGAAGTCCCGAAGGTTTTAACTCCTAGAATGATCTCAAAAGTCACGGGTATAGAAGGATCAGGACCATATTCGATTTTGAAAGAAATGAAGGAAGAAGAACTGATCAGTGAACATGTTATGGATGTGACAGGGTATGATAGAGAAAGAAACGTATATTTTTTGACTGATAAGGGTAGAAAAAAAGAAGAAAATGTCTGGGATGGCATCAAAGATAAAGAAGTGAGTATCGTAACTGAGGACGGAAAAAAACATATCAAGGTGAAGAATATAGAAAACTTCATCAGTGGGAGAAACCCCATCATAAAAGGTCTTAGAGAGATGGACGATCAAGATGTTATTGACATAACAGAGATCGAAAAAAACCCAGAAATTTTTGTAGGAAGAAAAAAAGAGATAAAAGAATTGGAGAACTTATTAAAAAAAGTTAAAAAAGAAGGGGCCAAAACTCTCATGATCAAGGGTGAAGCCGGGGTAGGTAAAACCTCATTAGTACTTAAATTTAGACCGTTCGCTGAGGAACTAGGTTTCGAATTTTTATCTGGTAAATGTCAAAGTGAATCTTCAGATCCATACCTTCCATTTAAAGATGCCTTCACTGAATACTTAGAAGAGGGACCAAAAGAACAAAAAGGAGCTAGTATGGCCTTTATCGGGACACCCCAAAATGATAATTTAGATAATAAAAACCTGTTTGATGCCCAAAAAAAAGAGACCTTTTTCGAGACAACTAAACGTATTCGCAGGATGGCCTCAGAAAATCCTCTATTGATCTTTTTGGACGATCTACAATGGGTAGACAAAGCAACTCTAGATATTCTCACGTATATGGATGATAAGCTCGATGATTCTCCAGTGCTTTTCTTAGGAACATATCGACCTGAGGACATATCAAATGATCACCATCTCAGTGATATGATCCACCGGCTGGATAGACAGGATAGATTAGAAAAAATCCAACTAGAACCTCTGACTTTAGAAAACACTGAAGATATAATCAAAGGCGTCCTAGGGGAAGAAGACATACTTCAAAATTTTATAGAGATCGTTCATGAAAAAACGGAAGGTAATCCCCTTTTCATAAAAGAATCTATTAGGCAGATGATCGAGCAAGGAAAGATCGATGTAGAAAACGGTATATATCCAGATCAAAGTGAAGACATATCCGTATCTGGATTGGTACACAATGTGATTGGAAGAAGGGTAAACAGACTGGATAAGGAAACGATCAAAGTACTAGAGATCGGCAGTGTGATCGGAGAAACAATCCCATTCGACCTTCTATCCAAAACTGCTGAAATGAACGAGATAGATTTACTCGACCATATCGATATGTTGACAGGTAATAGGCTTTGGGATGAAGACCTAGAAGATGAGAAATTCTATTTTTCCCATGAACTGATCGAAGATACGATCTATCAAAATATAAGAGGTTTAAAGAAAAGATTACTCCATAAAAAGGTAGCAGAGAATATAGAGAGCCTTCACGAGGATGATCTAGAAGATTGGTATTCTGATCTTGCAAGGCATCATCGAAGAGCTGAAAATCATACTGAAGCACTGGATTATTATATCAAAGGTGGAAAAAAAGCGGAAAACGTCTATGCAAATGAAGATGCCATAGAGATGTATGAAAAAGCTTTAGAACTTTGTGATGAGGCTGATATAAAGGATGTTGAAAGATTAGAGATCATAAAAAAGATCACCAAAGCTTACTCACTTTTAGGTGAGTATGATAAGACAAAAGATTACTTGGAAAGAGCATTAGAATCTACAGAAGACCCAGGAGAAAAACAAAAGATATACCGAAGAATTGCTAAAATTCATTATGAACAGGCGGATTGGGATAGATCGCTGGAGTACATCGAAATGGGATTATCCGGATATAAACAAGAGAGAGAGGAAACTTGTAGACTCCTTAGTCTTAAAGGGATGGTATATGTTCAGAAGGGAGATTATGACAGAGCGGAACAGATTTTCGAAAAAGAAAAAGAAGTTGCTGAAAGTATAGGAAGCGAAGAAAGCATGGGTCAAGTATATCATGATATCGGAACAACTGCTTTGAGGAAGGGGGAGATAGATTCAAGTATAAAGAGATTGCAAAAAGCTATAGATATAAGAGAAAAAACAGATAACAAGATCGAGCTTCAGAAATCATACAATAATTTGGGTATCGCTTACGCAGATGCTGCTAATTTTGAAAAAGCTGAAAAATACTACAAGAAAAGCCTGGAAGTGTGCAAAGATATCGGGGATAAAACTGGGAATGCAGCCTCACTGAACAACCTTGGCACGATACAGATGAAAAAAGGAGATCTGTACAAAGCTATAGATACTTTCGAAGAAAGTTTTGACATCTCTAAAAAGTTAGGCGACAAACATGGGATGGCTATAGCATTAAGCAATTTAGCGAATATATTTCAGACTCTAGGCGACTTCGAGTCTGCAGAAAGCAGTTTAGTTGAAAGTCATGAGATAGCAGATGAGATAGGTGCTAAGAATTTGATAGCGACTAACTTATCGATCCGTGGTACTTTGAATAAAAAGAAAGGTCACTTGAAAGAAGCAAAGCAAATGTTCTTAGAGTGTAACGAGGTCTCAAAAGAGATAGGAAATCGGATGAGTGTCAGTATATCCTTCCATGAGATGGGTGAAATAGAACTTTTGAGAGGGAACTACGAAGATTCAAAAGAGTATTATCTTAGGTCTAAAGAAGTAAGTGAAAAGTTAGGTGCGAAAGAATTGATCACAGCTACTTCCGATGGTTTAGCAAGAGTAAATCGAAGAGACGGCGATCTAAAAAGAGCGATAGAACTTAATAAGAAAGGACTCGAGATAGCTAGAGAAGCCGATGATTTTGAATCTATAATCGCAAACCAGAACGGCCTGGCAGAGTGTTTCTACCATAAAAAGAACATAGAAAAGTCTGAAGAATATTCCGACAAAGCGAAAGAAAACCTGGAAGGTAGAGAAAATCCAGAGGAATTTATCCGTTATAATCTGATCGCGGCTAAAATACAGATGGAAAAGGAACATTTAGATGATGCAAAAAGTCATCTAAGAAATTCAATCGAAAAAAGTAAAGATGTGAAAAATAAGATATGGGAGTCTAAATCTATATTTGAACAAGCGATCTTGTCACTAAAACAAAGGAATTATGAAGATGCTAAGGAATATTTCAATAGATCGAAAAGTATGTTCCAAGATATAGGGATGACTGAGTGGAGAAATAAAGCAGAAAGTAAATTAGATGAGATAAAGTAATAATAACTATATTATAATTTAGAGGTCTAGACCGTATCATTTACCAATTTAAAGACCGAATATGACATCTTAAAAAAGATTTTGAAATAATCTGATATTTTTTCAAAAAATTAACTACCAGACCATAGCATATAGGTATTGAAAAAGAAATTCAATGAAGTTGTCATTCATCTTCTGAAAGATTATCCAAAAATCTTTCTATAGATTCACAAAGTTTATCCCTAGAACCAGCGACCTCCCGAGCCCTCTTTAAACATGTTTTAAAACCATCCTCTGATTCAGTGCCGGGATCATCCTTTTTTTTCAATATAGTATCTTTATCTAACATGACAACCATATCCCGGGAGTTGGATTACGCTATAGATGGCTTTTTATATAAAACTTATCCAAGAATTTTTCGTTCTTAAATAAAAATAAATTTAAAAACGATATACATTATAATATTCTTCTTGCTTCTACTTAGAACGTTAAACTAATTACAAACATCAACATTATGTTCTCAAAGATGTATAAGTTAGAATGTAAATGCATGCTTAAAAAAGATGGTGAATTTGTGCTCGGTGAAGGACGTGAAGAGCTTCTTGAATGGATCGATGAAACAGGATCGATATCTAAAGCAGCTAAAAAGATGAACATGTCTTACAGGCATGCATGGGGGATTTTACAAAACATAAAAGAAGCAGCCGGTGAAGAAATAGTCAAAAGTCAAAGAGGGGGCAGCAAAGAGAGAGGTTCAGTATTGACTCCAGCAGGAAAAAAGCTACTCAGCGATTACAGGATGCTTAAAAATGAGCATAAGAAGGATGTCTATAGAAACCCTTCTTTAACAGTAGATGGCATGATCATCCAAAATGAAAAGATACTACTTATAAAGAGAAAAAAGCCCCCTTTTGAAGGACGATATGCTTTACCAGGTGGTTTCGTTGAATACAACGAGAAAGTTGAAGAGGCGGTTATCAGAGAAATAAAGGAAGAAACAGGATTAAAAACGAAAATAGATCATTTGGTCGGAGTATATTCTTCACCAGATAGAGATCCTAGAGGGCATATCATATCAACCGTCTTCTCTTTGGATGTATCAGGTGGGAAACTAAATAGTGGTAGCGATGCAGAAAGCGCAGAGTACTTCGACTTGAAAGATCTCCCAGAACTAGCTTTTGATCACGAGGAGATTGTAGAAGACTATTTAGAGATGGTAAAAGATGAGTAGAAAAAAAGATAAAAGTATAGCAAATAAAAGGATCCAAATACTTATGAAAGAAGCAAAGGAAGCGGCTCTCAAAGACGACCTATCAAGAGCTGATAGATATGTGGAGATAGCCAGAAAGATAGGCATGAAACATAATATATCTCTAGATTCAAAATATAAAAGACGTATATGTAAAAATTGCTATTCTTACCTTCTTCCATCAAAGAGCTGTAAAACAAGGATCAAAGATGGTATGATCATCACTAGATGCCTGAGTTGTGGTTATATAAATAGATTTGAGTATAAAAAATGAAAACCTATATCCGATATCCATCATATCTCTATTTTTCACGGACCAAGATATCGTAGGCCATATGAACTTTAGATGCTGAATAAGTCCTAACTGCCCTTTTTTCTAAAATTTTTGGTGAATATCCCGTTTTTTCGATCTTGTTTAATACTGTTTTAAAATTATCCTCCATCTCTTTTTCTTCTATGATCTCATAATAATGGATAGTACCACTTCCATCCAGAGCTGATAGTGCCGGCTTTAAGAAATTTATTGATGAGTGTGGTAGGTTCATGATTATACGATCTGTAGATAGATCAGGAGCGATCTCCCTGGAATCTCCCTCATATATGGTTACAAAATCATCTATATCGTTCCTTTCTACATTTCTCCTGAGATAATATATGGCTTTAGGGTTAAGATCTATACTGTGGATATGGTCTACATCAACGTTCCTCCCGATCAGAACGGTATAAGGTCCTACACCAGCGAACATATCCAGTACAGACTCACCATCTTGTACCTTTTTCACTATACGCCATCTCTCGGTGGCTAATCGTGGTGAAAAATAAACCTCTCCGACGTCTACCTCTAACTCAGCCCCATGTTCACGGTACAAAGTTTCCGTTTTTTTTTCTCCAGCAAGATATTGAACGGATCTAGTCCTGTATTCACCGTAGACTCCCATGTCTTCAAGAACGGTCTTTAAATTTTTGTGGACCTGTAAAATCGCTTCGCCGATCTGATATTTGTAATCTTCAACTTCTTCGGGTATTTTAACAAGGGCTATATCACCTATTATGTCATAACTTGAGGGGATGAATCTTTCCAGTTCGGACGGGACATCTATCAGGTTTTTAAAATCCCTCTCTGTATCCTCCCGCTTGTCGATATCCCTATCAACTATCTCAAATCCTAATTCTTCAAAGATAGGTGATTCACTTACTTTGAGAGGTATGAAGATGTAGTCATCGTTAGACTCTATCTTACCCTCCTGAAATAAAAGATCCTTATCCATGAGGTCTTTTCTGATCTGCTCTCCCTTACTTTTAGGTACTTTCAAACAATCCATACAGTTATCACTAATGTAAAAGCTCGATTAATATCCATCGGTCATAGCTAAGAATCTAAAATATAAATAGATTACAAAATAAATATTTATTTTTTCCTGGTAGTCAGTCTGTATCGTACACCAGTACCTTCTAGTACTTCAGTAAGGTCCTCGACTATCGACTCATATTCTTCGGGATTATCGTAATTCTTCGCAAAGTCATATTCACCAACTACAGGATCAAAACCGATATCCTTCATCTTATCTAATGTTTCCAACGGATCGCTTCCTTCGCTGCTGAAATATAGTTCTATATATACTCTCATGGGTTATTTTAGTGACGATTCATTTATAAATTTAACGCCTTGACCTTTATGCTAACTCGATGTTGTGCAAAGGTTTTTTTCTCACCTTTTCAATCCATCTTAGAAAAATACAAGGACATGATGAATGAGTGAAATAGGTGTTCATAATGGGCGAATTAATATTCATAGGACTAGGATTGTACGACGAAAAGGACATCAGCGTCAAGGGTCTAGAGACAGCAAGAGAAGCAGACCTATTATTCTCTGAATTCTACACTAGCGATCTAGCAGGTTGCAGTAAAGAAGATATAGAATCGAGATTAGGGAAAAAAATAAGAGTTCTGACTAGAGAGGACATAGAAAATAAAGCTTTACCTCTTGATGAGGCTGAGGAAAAAAAAGTCGTTTTACTCACCGGGGGTGATCCGATGGCCGCCACCACCCATGTTGATCTAAGGCTGAGGGCTGAGAAAAGAGATATCAAAACTAAGATCATACATTCCTCTTCGATATTTTCGGCCGTACCATCTCAGCTCGGTTTACAGCATTATAAATTCGGAAGAACAGTAACTCTTCCATTTATCGATGAGGAAAAAAAATATCCTGAAAGTCCGTACCACAACATCAAAGAAAATAGGAAAAGAGGACTTCACACTTTAGTTCTCCTTGATATAGATTCTGAGGATGAACACTACATGGACGTGGTTGAAGGTATAGACGCTTTGATCGAGCTAGAAAAAAGATTAGAAGAGGGCGTGATAAAAGAGAAAACATTGATAGCAGGACTAGCAAGAGTCGGATCAGAAGAACCCGAGATAAAGGCAGATTATCCAGATGATCTAAGATCTTATGACTTCGGCAGCGGACTTCATTGCATGGTAGTGTTCGGAGACCTTCATTTTATGGAGATCGACTCTTTGGTGAATCTAGCAGATGCCCCCAAAGAGATAGAAAAAGAGAGATGAACTGAAGATAAGTTTTATATATAAGAGGGCATTCTAAATCTTATGATGAGCTGGGCAATAAATATCGAGGAGATAATCATCATCATCGGATGATTGATTCATCCGCCCAGCCCGTAATTTTTTGTTGTTTTTGGAGGTTTTCGGAATGAGTGAAAAAAATGACCAATTTGAACAAATCGACAAAGAAACTCCACTACCGGAAAAAGAAGAAGAAGTGATACAGTTCTGGCAGGAGAACGACATCCCTAAAAGAAGCAGGGAGAGAGAAAGAGATAAAAAATTCGGTTTTACAGAAGGTCCTCCTACCGCGAACGGTCTACCTCACATCGGACACGTATTAACCCGTATAGTCAAGGATACTTTCCTTCGCTATAAAACGATGGACGGATACCAGATAGTTCCCAACATCGCCGGATGGGACACACATGGATTGCCTGTAGAGATAGAGGTTGAAAAAAAACTAGGTATCGACTCTAAGGCCGAAATAGAAGAATACGGGCTGGAAAAGTTCAACGATATGTGTAAAGAGAGCGTTTTCGAGTATGAGAAAGAATGGAGAGAGATGAGTGAAAGACTCGGTTTTTGGATAGATTATGATAACGCCTACATCACCATGGACGATGACTATATAGAGAGCGTCTGGTGGAGTTTAAAGCAGCATTGGGATAACGATCTACTCGAAAAGGGGCACATGGTTACGCCGTACTGCCCTCGATGTGAAACCCCGCTGTCTAGCCACGAGGTGGCTCAGGGATACGAACAAACAGAAGATCCTTCGATATATATAAGATTCAAGGTGAAAGAAGAAGATGCTTATTTTTTAGCCTGGACAACCACTCCTTGGACATTGATCTCTAATCTTTTACTTGTAGTTGGAGAAGATATAGACTACGCTCTTGTCGAATATGAGGGCGATGAGTATTATCTGGCCGAAAAACTCGTAGATGAGATCTTTGACGGTGCAGATATACTGAAAACGATGAAAGGTAAAGAGCTATTGGGTAAAGATTATGAGCCGATCTTTGAATATGTAGATTCAGAAAGTAAAAGTCATTATGTAACTTCCGCTGATTTTGTCAGCCTTGAAGAAGGTACGGGAATTGTACACGCAGCACCGGCCTTCGGGGAGGAAGATTACGATCTATGTAAGGAAGAAGGGGTTTCTTTAGTCAACCCCGTGAATGAAAGCGGAGAATTCACCGAAGAAATACCAGATTACGAAGGGGTGTTTGTAAAAGAGGCCGATGAGGACATAATGAGAAGATTGGAAGAAAGAGGTGACCTTCTAGGAAGAGGTACTGTAACCCACACGTATCCTTTCTGCTGGAGATGTGAATCTCCTTTATTGTATTATGCCTTGGAAAGCTGGTTTATTAGGACTTCACAGAAAAAGCAAAAACTGATAGATAACAACGAAAAGGTCTTCTGGAAACCTGAACATTTGAAGCACGGGAGATTCGGTAATTTCCTTGAAGAACTGAAAGATTGGTCTTTGAGCAGGAATAGATTTTGGGGAACACCTTTACCGATATGGATCTGTGGAAACGATCACCAGTATTGTGTAGGAAGTATAGAGGAACTCAAAGAAATGTCTACGGAACCTTTACCGGAAGATTTCGAGCTACATAGACCTTACGTAGATAGGGTCCGTTTAAACTGCCCAAATTGTGATGATGAGATGGAAAGGGTGAAGTACGTGATTGACTGCTGGTATGACAGTGGAAGCGCCCCTTTTGCGCAGTTCCATTACCCCTTCGAAAATGAAGAGAAATTTGAAGAAGCGTTCCCGATAGATTTCATCACTGAAGCTCTAGATCAGACCAGAGGGTGGTTTTACAGCCTCCTTTCTATAAGTTCGCTCCTTTATGATGAGCCAGCCTACGAAAGCTGCTTGACACTCGGCTTGGTTTTAGATGAAGACGGAGAGAAGATGAGTAAGAGCAAAGGGAATGTCGTGGGTCCTGACGAGATATTCGAGGACATAGGTTCTGATCCAACTAGACTGACTTTCTTAGAGACGCCTGTTTGGAAATCATCCCGTTTCAGCGAAGAGATGGCTCGGGAGAAGATAAACAAAACCATAAACACTCTACTCAATGTGGTATCTTTCTTCACCAACAACGCAAATATCGACGGATTTGAACCTGAAGAGGATTATCAAGTCAACGATAAGATAGACGAGTGGTTACTCTCTAGAGTCAATACATTAACTCAAGTCGTCAGAGATAGTATGGAAAGATTAGAGGCACACAGGGCAGTCAGGGAGATCGAGAGATTCATAGACGAACTTTCCAACTGGTATCTCAGGAGAAGCAGGCGAAGATTTTGGGAAGGTGATAAAAATGAAAAAGAGAGCGCTTACAATACGCTATATGAAGTTCTAGAAAAATTGACCCGTTTGATGGCTCCCTTCATCCCTTTCACGGCCGAAAGGATATATAGAAAAACAGTACTACCAATAGAGTACGGAGAGGAATCCGTACACTTACTCGATTATCCTGTTGTTGAAGATAAAAAGATAGATCATGAACTAGAAGAACTGATGGGACAAGTTATCGACATAGCTGAACTAGGTAGGAACGCAAGGCAGAAGCGCGATATAAAACTCAGACAACCTTTGAAAAAAGCAGTAGTTATAAAGAGCGACGAAGGAACGCTAGCAGCTGTTGATTTATTTGAAAGGATACTAAAAGATGAATTGAATGTTAAAGAACTCAGGTCTGCAAAAAGGGAGGATGAGTTGATGACTTACAGGGTCGACCCAAATTATTCCTCCTTAGGTCCTAAATTCAAAAATGAAGCAGAAAGGGTCGCGGAGGTTATCGAAAAAGCGGACTCGGAGAATGTCGTCAAAAGTCTAGATAAAGATGATACGGTAGAGATAGAAGGCTATGAGCTAGAAAGAGAAGACCTAGAGATATCTGAGGTTGTAAAACAAGGCTATGAAGTGAGTGAAGAAAAAGGCTTGAAAGTTTATGTTGAAGTTGAGTTAGATGATAAACTTCGTACGGAGGGTTTGGTCAGAGACGTGGTCAGAAGGATACAGACCATGCGTAAGGACCTAGAGCTAGGATACACTCAAAAGATAAAGACCTATTACGATGGTGACGAGATATTGGATGAAGCTGTGAACGAGATGGAGGATTACATCAAGAAAGAAACCTTATCTCGGGAGCTAAAAAAGGTAAGTGAAGGTCATGAAGATGGTTTTGAAAAAGATTGGTCTATAGATGGAAATAACATAAAGATATGGGTGGATCCTATAGAAGATTCTGAAGACCAACCCTTAAATATTTAGTAATAATTGGGTGAAATCATGGCAAGAACGGAAGAAAAAGAGATGGAAGTGACAAAACATAACAGTTTGATCCGATTTGAAGAGGGGATCGAATATAAAGATCTAGCAAGTATATTTCCTGATCTTTACCGGTTATTCATGGAATTAGGAGAACAATATCCCGATGAAAGCAAGAAAGAAGTTACTGAGATGCTCATAAGACAGAACTTGAAGGACCTACAAAACAATCGTAAACCTACTGGACACAACAGAGAAGCGCGTTATCGTATGATATTCCCGATAGATAGAGAGCATGTAGAATTTTACCTTTATCCAAGGATAGACGAAGAAGAATCAGAGATAGAGGAGATCACTTCTGAGATATCAAATTTCTTGGAAGAACACGGTCTAAAGCATGAGATCATCTGGGATGACATGGAATATCTGATGGAAGAAAAGGATTGATCACCGATTCATCCAAGAAAGAACTCTTTACACACCTGTTTTAGATCATCGGCAACACTATAATTGAAAGAGTCTGGTAAAGTTTCTTTATATCTATCATAGTTGAAGCGCTTGTCACCCAATATTATGATGGCACGGTCATCCTTGCTCCTTATAGGTCTGCCGGCTGCCTGAAGCACCCTGTTCATGGCCGGATATATACGTGTATATTTGTATCCTTTCTCTTTACCAAACTTCTGGGAGTAGTATTCTTCTAGCGCCTCCATCTCTAAGGATGGTGGAGGGAATGGGATCCCAACGATCATCACTGAAGACAATATATTATCTCTATAATCTATGCCCTCTGAAAGACTTCCTCCCTGGACCCCTAATAAAACATTATCTTTACTATTTTTTAAACGTCCGACCAATCCTTCCTTTTCACTTTTCGAATGTTCTCTCTCCTCGGTCAAAAGTTCTTTTTCTATGTGTACCATATTCAACCTGTCAAAAACACGGTTCAAAAGATCATATGAAGGGAAAAAAACTGCAACATTACCAGGAGTATTATTTGCAACATCGGCGATCGAATTAGCGTAGGCCTGATACATGGTTAGGTCTCTTTCTTTGTAGGCAGTGGTGAGATTATCTACACTCACGACCTTCCGATTTTCTTCAGGAAAAGGCGAGGGATAATATTCTATGTCCGTATCCTCTATCCCAAGTATATCCGCATACATCTCACCAGGATGCATAGTTCCACTCATCAATACAGCACCTTGAACCTTTTCGAATACCTCTCCACTGAATTTAGATGGGTCCATCAATTTTACGTTTATCTTCAATGGTGATCTTTCCAACGATCTAAAGATCTCTTCCCCCTCTTCTCTCCAGGAATCGAGGAAAGAATAAACTCGCATGGGTGCTGTAGCTGATTGATCGGTCTCGACTATATCTGTCGCAACGATCTTCAGATCATCTAAAAGTTCATCCATGGATTCGAATTGTGAAAGACCTCCTTTGAGCGCCGCCTTCATCTTCTCATCTAGTAACTCTTTAGAGATCCTTTGTTCTTCATCTTCCATAGAATAAAGCTCTCTAGAAAATCTGCTCATGAAGCTGCTGAGGGACGAAGAATAACCCCTCAGAATAGAAGAAGCTTCATCTAGAATGTCGATGGTTAAAGTCTCTTCAAGATTGCCCCTTATCCTGTCGGGAAGGTTATGTGCCTCATCGACGACCAATATAGCATCTTTTAACTCTATCTCCAACAGATCGAAGATCCTTTCTCTTATATCGGAAAAGATATAGTTATAGTCACAGATGATTATGTCGCTGTCCTTTCCTGCAACAAGAGCAGTCTTATGAGGACAAACGTTAAAGGACTCACAGAGACTTACTGATTCAGAAACGTGTCTAGTGTCTTTGTTCAATCTGTCTACCACTTCGGACATCTTTTTGGTAAAAAGATTGCATCTTTCCTGCCCTTCGCCGCTGCAGAACTCTTCAAAAACCGCATAAGGTAATTTCGATTCTTCCCTGAGACACATGTTCTTTTTGGAGATTATATCTACTGCATTTACATAGTCGGGCATCCGCTTTATCGTTTCTACAGCTATATTATGCTGAGATTGCTTACTAGTCAGAAAAAAAATCTTTTGCTCGTCTTCTTTATTTCTCAAGGCGGGAGGTAGAACCGCGGCAGTCTTACCGATACCAGTAGGTGCATGGGCTATGAGGGTTCCGTTTTTATCTAGTGTTTCTTCGACATCCTTTAAGAACTTATTCTGCCCCTCACGTATATTTTGGAATGGAAAAAGCTCATCGTCGACCGAAATTTTTCCGTCTCCAGTAGATCCTATCTTTATATCATCGCCTTCCTTATCACACCGAGGACATCTGGGCTCTCCTTTTCCGACTTCCATGAGGGTCCCACAGTCATCACAGAAACTATTCATCACCTAACTCAGAACAGCTTCTCTTTTAACATTTTCGCCGCTATAATCGAGATGCAGAAAAAACCATAAATAAGGCAGTTGAATATCTGAATTGCAGAGGTATATAGAATGGAATGTAGCAAAGAAAGTAACCTCGATGACTGTAATTGTTCTTATCCCGGATGTCCCAGGAAAGGCGTTTGCTGCGAGTGCATCCAATATCATCTAGAAAAGAATCAACTTCCGGCATGTGCTTTCCCGGATGATGTTGAAGAGAGCTATGATAGATCGTTCGAAAAATTCATAGAGGTGTACAGTTGAGCGAAGAAGTCGAAGTGAAGAGCATACTCGCTCGAGGGCATTCCTCTAATGTTTTTCTCGTTGAAGGAAAAAAGAATTTCCTGGTAGATGCAGGTATGGGGATCGGAGATAAGGTGAAGAAAGTTATCGGCGATACTGAAATAGAAAGTATAGTTTTAACCCATAGACATATAGATCACGTGGGTGAGGCTCGAGAATTATCTGAAGCCCTCGATGCACCTTTATTTGCGGCCGAAAAGGAAGCCGAAGCTCTCCGCAGTGGTGATGACAGGACCATATTATCCAAAAGCTTCGGTAAGCAGATATCGCCACTGGAAGTAAGAACGTTGGATAGCGATACTTTCGCCGGTTTTGATGTCTTACTGACCCCCGGGCATACTGAAGAAAGCATATGTCTCTATCATAAAAGAGAAGATATGCTCATCTCAGGAGATACTGTATTCGCCAATGGAGGAGCAGGTAGGACTGACTTACCTACTGGTGACCGAGAAAAACTTATAGAGTCTATAGGAAAATTGAAAGAACTAGAGATCGATTCACTTTATCCAGGACATATGTCGACTGTAGAAAAAAACGCACAAGAGCATATCAAAAGATCGCTAAGAAATCTGAAGATGTTTTAGGTGAAAATATGGAATTCAAATGTGAAAAAGACGAATGCGAAGGAAACTGTTCACCATATATCATCTCGACTGTCAACGAGGTGTTAAAAAATGGTGAACTCATAGTTTATCCGACTGAAACCCTCTATGGTCTCGGAGGGGATGCCTTTAGGGAAGGTATGATAGATAAGATAAGAAAGGTCAAAGAAGCCCCTGAAGACAAGAAAATATCTACGGCATATTCTTCTCTAGGACAAGCCTCTGAACGCTTTGATATACCCGAACTCGCCTGGGATCTAGAGGAATATTTTTTACCCGGTCCTTTGACCATAGTAATAGACACTCCTGAGGGAACGGAAGGTATCCGTGTTCCGGATAATCCTCTTGCACAGGCGATAATAGAAGATTTTGGTCCGATAACATCGACAAGTGCAAACATACACGGTAGACCGGCTCCGATGGAGGTAAAGACCGCTAAGATCCAACTCGATGACAGAGTGAAGCTTTACATAAATTGCGGTAAGTGTAAGTATGGGAAAGGCAGCACCGTGGTTAAAGTAGATGAAGATATCGAAGTCCTAAGAGAAGGTGTTATCAGCAAAGACGAGATCGGTGATAAGATTGGACTCTAAAGTCATCAAAAAGTACATCAGAGCGGGTAAGATCGCGAGAAAGGCCCTTGAGGAGGCTAAAAAAGTTTGTGAAGAGGGTACTAGCTATCTAGAAGTAGCTAATAAAGCTGAAAATGTGATATATGATAATGGTGCAAAGCCGGCGTTCCCTACAAATATCAGTGTCAATTCCGTAGGAGCACATTATACACCTTCTGAAAATGACAAAAATGTGCTTAAGAAAGGTGATCTGGTCAAGATAGATATCGGATGCCATGTCGACGGTTACATAGCAGATAACGCTCAAACCGTGGAGATAGGGACAAAACGTCATCGGTCTTTGATAAAAGCTTCAGAAGAGGCGCTAGATATCGCCATAAAGAGCATAAGACCTGGGATCAGAACTAGAGACATAGGTAAAAATATCGAAAGGATCATACAGGATAGAGGTTTCAATCCGATATCCAACCTGACAGGCCATGAAGTCAAAAGATATGTTCTGCATACTGGAACCTCCATTCCAAACGTTCCCAAAGGTTGGAAAAAGATAAAGAAGGGTATGGTTCTTGCTGTAGAACCGTTTGCAACCGATGGACGAGGTAGAGTAAAAGAAGGTGATCCTGGAGGGATTTACAGGATCAAGAAAAAAAGAAATATCGAAGGAGAAGATCTTCATTTCCATGAGTGGATAAAAGAAAACTTTGACGAACTGCCCTTCGCTGGAAGGTGGTGCAAAGAATACAGTGATGATTATGAAGACCTGCTGAATAGGCTCAAAAGATTCGGTACATTGATGAATTATCCGGTGCTTGTAGAAAAAAAGAAAGGACTGATAAGCCAGCGAGAGCATACCGTCATAGTCACCAGTAAAGGATGCAGGGTCACTACAAAGCTATGATACATGGATCGTATATCGGTTATTAGATATCCCAATGATCACTAAGGATGTCTTTTAACTCGTCTACGGTGTTCATCAGCTCTTTTTTCGGATCATACTCGAGATCGCTGATCTCCTTGTCTTTGGGTAATGACACATCAACGCCTAAAGTACCTATCGTGATCGCCTTCCAACCTTCTATGACCTTTCTTCCATAACCGGAAAGCATTAGATCGATATAACCTGCATCATTTTTAGATGCCATCTTTCTGCTCTTCTCGCCTAAATACTTTAAACCTCTCATATCGAGAGCTAGATTTGTCAAAGAATCTGAATGATGTGGATCGGAACCTCCGTTACGGATGAAAACGTCCGGAGAGAACTGATCAACAACAGGGGCAACTACTTCTTCTATAGCGTGATGATAATCTGCTATATTTGAGTCACGAGGCATGGGGATATTTATCTTATATCCCTTGCCTTCGGCCTCACCTATCTCATTTACAAAGCCTCTGCCAGGATACATCGTAGCTGGATCTTGGTGTATCGATATGAAAAGTACTCTGGGATGGCTTTTAAATATATCATATGTCCCATTACCCTGATGTGCATCGGTGTCAAATATAACGACCGTTTTCTTTTGGTCTAAAAGGTATTGAGCCGCCACAGCAACATCGTTGAATAGACAAAAACCTTCACCGTAATCACGTCCCGAATGATGAAGACCGCCTAGATTTATGGCAAATCCTTTCTCTTCGATCATCTTAGCCGCCTGAAGGCTACCCCCGACAATCCTTCTAGCAGCATCTGGTGAACCTTTCTTGACTGGTGTATCCATCGTAAGCGATCCACCGGTCTTTTCTTTTTGAGCGACCTCTTCTATATATTCTATATCATGTACGGTTTCCAGTATATCGTTATTAGCTAAAGGAGCTTCCATTATCTCAACTTCAGAGATCATCCGGTCTTCATTTTTGATCTCTTTTACGAAACGTGGAAATCTGTTAGGATCGAACGGATGAAATTTTCCAAAACTGTACTCTCCATATTTTTCATGAAAGAACAACGGTATTTTATCCATCTTTTTTCCTCCTTTTTTTAGCCTCGATATGTGCTTTTCTGATAGGTTCTGGAACTTTATGAGTGCAGTGATCTCTCACGATCTCGATGGCTTTTTCGTATCCGATTAGGTGACCGGGAGAGACGTATATAGGATTTTTTGCCCTATTGCCCTGTAAAACCGCATATCCTAACAATTCGCCATCCTCTATGATCTCAGATGACCTGTTAGTCTGGTTGACATCTTCAACCACTTTACCGCACAATTGGCTTTTAGCAACTCCGATGGTTGGTATGTTGGTCTCGACTCCCAGATGTGAAGCTAATCCGATCCTCTCAGGATGCATCATTCCGTTACCGTCCACAAGTATAACATCCGGTCTTGGTTTTGACTTCTCCAATACTTCGAGCATACATGGCAGTTCTCTGAACGCCAAATATGTAGGTATATACGGAAAGCTCATCTTCGTTTCTGAGATGAAAACGTCTTTAAGTTCAGTTCGATCCCAAAGAGATAGAGAAGCATAAGCCTTAGGATGTGAATAAGAAACATCGACTCCAGCGATGACCCGAAAGTCACCGTTGCTATGATCGATGACCACTTCGTCCCGGATATTTTTTTGAATGAGTCTCAGTTTTTCGAGGGGTCTGTCTGATCGGAAGTCTTCGAAAAGATTTTCCCTGAAATCAGTTATCTTTTCATTTTTTATGTCCAAGCCTTCTCTTATCAGAAGTTCCTTCTTTTTATCCTGCCCAGAGGCGTAACCGCCGATCTTCCCACTGGATCGAACAACTCGGTGGCAGGGGACTTCGATAGGATTCGGGTTCTGATTCAACATCGTACCTACAGCCCTTGCGGCTATATCATCTCCTAGAGCATCAGCAAGGGCACCATAGGTAGTTATACTACCTTCTGGTATCTGCGAGACCAAAGAATAAAAATCTTCTCTGAAACTTCTGATAGTTTCTAGACCTTCCATATATTTCACGGTATGGTTTACCTTTTAAAATGGTTTTCGCACTCTGATCAGTTCACTTGATCTAGCTTTACACAAGATTAAATATCTTATGTTCACTGAGTTATGAGATGAAGAGTTGATTTGTTATGATCGAGGAAAGAGATACCGTCATGTTATGGTCAAAAGACGACAAACATCTTTGTGAAGTCGATGGTGAGACCAAAAAGATTTCAGGTGTAGGTATAGTCAACACTGAAAAGTTCATAGGATCGGAATGGGGTGAAAAAATTGACCTGGGCAAAGAGGTTTATACACTTTTGAAGCCTTCTTTGAAAGACATACCGGATCTTTTCGATAGGGGGGCCCAGATAATACTACCTAGGATAGGAGGTCTTATCGCGACTTATTGCGATCTCAGCAGTGGGAAAAAAGTCATAGAAGGAGGTGCAGGATCTGGTGCCATGACCGCCGTTCTTTCACAGATGGTAAGACCAGAAGGTAAGATAACCACTTATGAATTAAGAGATAAGTCGATCAAAAAGGCTCAAAATAACTTGAGGAAGATAGGACTAGATGATGTTACCACCATAAAGAAAGGAGATATAACTGAAAATATAGATGAAAAAGATGCCGATCTATTTTTCCTTGATATACCCGAGCCCTGGGAAGGTCTAGATACGGCAGAAGATTCCATTAAACTTGGAGGGTTTTTCGCATCTTACGTTCCCACAGTGAACCAACTCGAAAAGATAACTTCTGAACTTAAAAAAAGAAACTACATAGATATCAAGACATTTGAAAACCTTGAAAGAGATATAGTCGTGAGAGAAGGTGCGGTCAGACCTTCCTATGATATGCTGGGTCATACAGGATATATTGTTATATCTAGGAAAATATAATTTTCTTTAAAATTATATATTAAATCATAACACTTATATCTCTTATTTTTATTGCCAGTTCAAGAGGTGTAAAACCATGAAAACAACGATAGGTCAATTACTACAAGATAAGGCTGAAGAACACCCAGATGAAGAGGCTATTATTTTTGAAGATAGGCGTATAACCTATGAGGAGCTCAATGAAAAAGCCGAGAGATTGGCTAACTTCCTTATGAAAAAAGGGATAGGAAGAGACGACAAGGTAGCTATATATCTGCCTAATCTCCCAGAATGGATAGTCGCTTGGTTCGCTATTCCCAAGATAGGAGCTGTCGTGGTTCCAACAGATCCATGGTACAAAGGAGGAGAGATCGAATACATGTTCAACGATTCCGATACAAAAGCAGTGATCACTACTGATGAATACGGTAAATATAACTTCCTTGATGTATTGGAAGATAAAAAGAGCGAGCTAAACAAGTTAGAAACTTTGGTCATGATCGACGGGGAAAGCGACGAATTCGAGTCCATTACTTTCGATGAAGCATATGAGAAGGGTAAAGATTGGAGAGAAGATGATGCATACCTTGAAAGGAAAGAAGGAACAGAACCCGATGATGTCACATTCATCCTTTACACTTCGGGCACCACCGGTAAACCAAAAGGTGTGATGCTGTCCCACTACCAGATAGTCAAGAACGCACACGACCAGGGAGAGATACTTGAGACCACTGAGGAGGATAAATTAGTCATACCTGTTCCATTCACGCACTGTTTCGGAAACGTGATGAGCATCACTTTGATGACAGTATTTGGAGGCACGATGATACCATTGGTCGAGTTCGAGCCTCATAAAGCCCTAGAACTCGTAGATAAAGAAGAAGCTACTATGATACACGGGGTACCTACGATGTTCATCAGACAGTTAGAGGTACTAAAAGAAGAGGACTACGATACTAGCAGTCTCAGAACCGGTATAATGGCTGGTTCTAGCTGCCCAGTAGAAACTATGAAATCAGTGATCGATGATATGGGATGTAATGTACTGATAACTTACGGCCTAACAGAAGCATCTCCTGGAGTAACAATGACCAGGATGGATGATTCTGTAGAGGACAGGGTGGAAACAGTTGGAACTGTTATGCCCGATCAAGAGATTAAGATAGTCGACGATACAGGAGAAGAAGTTGAACGGGGTGAAACCGGAGAGTTATTGGTAAAAGGTTACAATGTGATGAAAGGATATTATAACAAGCCAGAGGCTACGGAGGAAACTATAGAGGACGGATGGCTTCATTCTGGTGATCTCGCTCAGATGGATGAAAGAGGTTATGTCGAGATCGTCGGAAGGAAAAAAGACATGGTCATCGTAGGCGGCCTTAACGTATATCCAAGGGAAATAGAAGAATATCTGATAGAACATGAAGAAATTCAAGAGGTGGCGGTCGTAGGAGTACCTGACGATGAGCTAGGTGAAGTGGTTGCCGCAGCGGTCGTCCCGACTGAAGGTTCTGACATAACATCACAAGATGTTGTTGACTTTGTTTACGGAGAGATCGCCAGTGCTAAAGTTCCAAGATACGTTACGGTAACGGATAGTCTACCCGTGTCTGGAAGAGGAAAAGTACAAAAGTTCCGATTGAGGGACCAGCTAGAAGAAAAAATCGAAGATGGAGAGCTGGAAAAGGTGGTCCCCTCAGAAGTCAAGGGATAAAAACCAAAATTCCTTTCTTTTTTTTCTCCTCGCTTTTTCACTTTTTAAAAATGGCCAAAGGCAAACCATTTATACTTTACTTTATAATATGACTTCGATGGATTGTCCACGCTGCACATCTAAGATGAGTGAAGGCAGGTGTCCTACCTGCGGTTATACCGTTCCTACCAAAAGAGACGATAGTTCAGATATCTTGAGTAATGCGAAGGGTCTGATAACTGCCCTAGCCGTCATATTATTTCTAGGATACCTTATATTCAATACAGCATTGATGCTTTTCTCTTTAGATCTGGTTCTATGGGAAACGATGGTCAATGAAACGACCATATTCATCTTGATCCCATTCGGTTTAGGGCTTGCAGAGATAAGTGGTTATCCATTTGCGATATTTTATCTATTTCTTGTCGGATCAGTTCTTTTATCTTATGCAGTTATATTTTATACCGGTTGGAACGGCTTCGTCTCATACATCAAAGATGTTTTCAAAGGTAACTTTAAAAAACTAGACGATGAAAATAGGGCGACATCTTCCCCTATATTAAGGATAGTGACCGTTTTCGCAGCACTGGTCTTCATAACTATGGTCTACTCGATAATGTTAGAGCTGACCGGGAGAGGGATAGAGCCTCCTCCTGAAAGAGAGACATGGGAACAAGTATTCGGGTTAACTCGGGCCGCTGTGTGGGAGGAGATAATAGTAAGAGTGGCCTATATCGGGTTACCGATGTTTTTGTATGCTTTAGTTAAGGGAAAGAAGAATTTTAAAAGATATCTTCTAGGAGGATTCGGTTTTGGAGAACGATTCTCCGTTACACTTGTGATCATCTCGAGTATAATATTTGCTATAGCTCATCTACCTGGTTGGAATTGGAGTGTTTTCAAAGTCATACAGGTATTCCCTGCCGGGATCTTCTTCGGGTATCTTTTCGTTAAAGATGGGTTGCATTCAGCTATTTTGATCCATTTCGTCTGGGACTACATGTTCGGTTTCGTACCTGATACACTGTTAGAGATACCTAACTTCGAAACTATATTTTCATTCATGATCTTATTTTGGATGGCTGTAGGGTTGTATTACACTTATGACTACATAATGAAATTCACCGATTGGCTGAATTCAGAGGATCGAGGGGAAAAACAGGGAGAAAAACAACATGAAGATCTTGATATCGAAAATTCTACCGAACCAAAAAAAGTTGTAGACCATACTGCTGGAGTGACTATAGGATATTCATGCCCCAATTGTGGATATACTAACGCGGAATACACGGAAAAAGACAAGTTAAGATGTAAAAGATGTGGAACAGAGAGTGATCCTAAATCGACCGATTCTCAGCAGGATAAAAATCTATTACAGAAGGGAAGTTGGCCGCCTTCTTGATGCTGATACTATCGAAAAGGTTTATATCCATCGGGCATTTGACCAACCGATAGGATGGCTGAAGACCTCGAGATCAAGATCGATAGGAAGCTGTGTACAGGGTGCGGTATATGCATCAAATTCTGCCCAAAAGATGTTCTAGATGAGTCAGATGACTTGAACCAGTATGGGAACCACTTTCCAGAGGTAGTCGCGAAAGATGAATGTATTGTTTGTCGAAGATGCGAACTCTACTGTCCCGATTTTGCTATAGAGGTGGATGAAGAATGAAAGAAGCTGGAGAATATTTTATGGAAGGGAATATAGCTTGTGCAGAGGGTGCATTGAGAGCTGGTTGTGGATTTTATGCGGGTTATCCCATAACCCCTGCCTCCGAAGTGATGAACCATCTATCTAAAGAACTACCCAAAGCGGGTGGACGGTTCGTACAGATGGAAGATGAGATAGCCAGCATCGCCTCTATAATAGGTGCTTCATGGACAGGACAGAAAACGATGACCGCGACCAGTGGACCGGGTTTTAGCCTGATGCAGGAGAACCTCGGTTACGCCGTTATGACGGAAACGCCTTGTGTGATAGTTAATGTACAGAGAGCTGGACCGTCGACTGGACAAGCTACAAAGCCCGGTACCGGTGATGTTATGCAGTCTCGATTTGGAAGCCAAGGTGATTATGAGATAATCGCACTGTCTCCGAATTCAGGTCAAGAGATGTTTGATTTTACGATCAGAGCTTTCAATCTAGCCGAAAGATACAGAACTCCAGTTATCCTTTTAGCCGATTCCGGAGTAGGACATATGAGAGAAAAGGTAAAGATAAGGGAAGAAGTAGATACTAAAAAAAGGAGAAGACCCAAAGAGGACGAAAGCGAATTCTTCGATACTGATAGAGATGATCACGTTCCTCCTATGCCGGATTTCGGCGATGGAGAAGAATTATTAGTTACTGGATCTACACATCTTGGAGACGGCACTAGGGACACTTCTAGTTTTGAGGCTCAAGATAAGCTTGTCAGAAGGTTGGTTTCTAAGATCGAAGATAACAGGGAAGATATAGAAGATTGGGAAGAAAGCGATGTCGAAGATGCAGACCTCGTAGTAGTTTCCTACGGCTCTATGTCAAGACCCGCAAAAGGTGCTGTAAAAAAGGCTAGAGAGAATGGTCATGACGTAGGATTTTTCAGACCAAAAGTCATGTGGCCGAGTCCAGAGAAAAGGTTAAGAGAGATAGCTAAAGATTCTGAAATACTACTAGCCGAACTATCACTTAGAGGTTACAGGATGGAGATAGAAAGAGCAGTCCCGTCCGAAGCCCTTCACATATATGACAGATTGAATTCTCTTCCAACGATAGACAAGATCTATGATAAAATAGAGGAGGTGATCAGATGATAAAAGCTGAAGATATCAAAGAAAAATACATAAGAAGTCATCCCTCACCATTCTGTCCAGGGTGTGGAGGGGGTATGGTGCTCAATTCCATGTCTAGAGCAGTAGAAGAGAGCGATGTTGATAAAGACGATATGGTTGCAGTAAGCGGTATCGGTTGTGCAGCTTGGATACCCTCTCCTCATTGGAGAGTAGATACACTGCATACGACCCACGGAAGAGCAATAGCTTTCGCAAGCGGTGTAAAGATAGGAAATAAAGATCTAGAAGTGATGGTAGTATCCGGTGACGGTGACTGCGCAGGTATCGGAGGAAATCACTTGCTACACGGAGCTAGAAATAACATAGATCTGAACGTTCTCATGATCAACAACGGACTTTATGCGATGACTGGTGGCCAAGTTGCGCCGACTACTGAGCACGGTGAAGAAACATTGACTACACCATATGGTAATCCTTCATCCAGTTTCGAGGCTGCCGAAGTCGTGAAAGCTGCAGGCGCCGGTCATGTTGCTCGATGGACCACATACCACATGAAAGAATTGATCGAAGAGATAAAAAAAGCGATGAACACTGATGGGTTCTCCTTTATCGAAGTGCTTACACAATGTCCTACCAGAAAAGGGAAAAAACAAGGTATGGATGGACTAGAGATGCTCGAATGGTATAAAGAAAATACAAGCAAAGAAAAAGACACTGATAAGATATACGTAGGTACTCTTTCTGAAGTCGACAGACCTGAACTCACTGAGAAGATCTACGACCAGATAGAAAAAACCGGAGGTGAACCAAGATGATGAAGATCAGGATCGGAGGATGGGCAGGTCAAGGTACAGTCAGAGCTGGAACTATCTTAGGGAGATCACTCTCTATAGAACAAGGTTACCACGTTGCCCAACAGCGTTCATATTCGGCGGCGGTCAGAAGTGGTATCGCATATTCGGACGTTATTGCCGACGATGAGGAGTTATACGAACTTGTAATCGATATACCTGATTATCTATTGGTTATGTATCAAGACACGTTGGACGAGTGGAAGGATATCGCGGCTAAATCAGAGGTCTTGATCGTCGATAGTTCTAGAGTCAACGAGATCCCAGACATATCAGGTACAGTCTATGAAGTCCCCGCTGGTAAAATAGCGGAAGACATCGCTACAGCTAAAGCTGCCAATGTAGTGTTATTAGGTTCTCTTGCTGGAGTATCAGACAAAATCGACATAGATGCGTTAAAGAAGACTGTAGAAGAAGAATTTCCCGATAAGTACATAGACATAAATATAGAAGCTTTGAGAAAGGGGTACGAAGAGGTCACCGAAGAGTGAAGTGAAACCACAAGTCAAAAAACCTTTCTTTTTTTCACATTCACTCTGCGATACTGATCAAAAATTTGCGAACCTTCTCCATACTTTTGGTCCAAGACGGTAGTTCTTCATATCGTTCATACGCTTTTTTACTCATATGTTCGATAAGGCCACATTCGTCGGTCACACGCCTTATCGTTTTTTCTATCTCCTTAGGGTCTCCTGGTTTCACATAAAGACCTTCTCTTCCCTCAGTGATTATCTCGGAGGGGCCTCCTCTTTCAGTAACTATCGCCGGCATACCAAATCTTAAGGCTTCTACTATAGTTATACCAAACCCTTCAAAATAAGATGGTAAGACCAAAAGATGGTCTTCTTCGAATCGGTTTTTCAGTAACTCTTGGTCCACATATCCTAAAATATCAACCTTAGAAGATACACCTTCATCTTCTACAAGATTTTCTATCTTTTCAGTGTAGTCACTGTTTATATTTTTATCACCGACGATATCAAGCATGACATCGTCTACATCCTTTATGCCTTCTATGAGAATGTCGATACACTTGTGGGGGAGGATGTTTCCCACAAAGAGTAGTTTCAGAGGTTCTCCCTGGTCAAGACTTTTTATGTCTTGCGTTATGTCTTGCGAGATGAAGTCTTTATCTATGTGATCTTTACCGGGAAAAGCGGTCGTTGTTTTTTCTAGGTCGGCCAAATCCTTTACTGTATCTTTTGTACCTTCGCTATTACAAATGACCCCGTCTACAGTTTTAAGATATTCACTTTCAAAATATCTGTACATCTCAGCACGTTCCTTATCTCTTTCTGCCATATGAGAAAGGTGGTGAACCACGGACACGATAGGAGTTTTTACTTCAAGCATATCATTGATATGGAATAGAGATGGGTGACACAACTCATCCTGGACTATCACATCGGCTTTATCATCACTCAATCTGTCTAAAAGATCATCAGAAAAATTATGTTCAATGTTTTCTAAGTATGAATGATCCTGCATTTTGATTATTTCTACCTTGATATCTTTAGACTCTAGATGTTCGATAAGTTTTTCATCATATAAGTACCCGCCTGACCAGACATCACTTTTTTCATACATCACGAAAAGAAAATACATCGAACCTAGACCTCCTCATGATAAGAGGCGTTGGCTTCTTCAGTTTCCCATAGTTTGATCTCTAGAGAAGTGATTCGGCCTAGATCGTTATCCATTTTATTGGTCATCCTGGTCTTTAGATCATCCCAAAAAATCCTGCAGAAATTCTCTAATGTTGGGTTTTTACCTTCAAATCTCTCCATCCGGTTCAATATCCTCCCTTCATATTTTTTAACCAAAGAGTCTATCAAACTCTGTAATTCAACGATATCTACAAGGAAGCCATCTTCATCTAGTTCTTCACCCCATAGCATAACTTCCAACCTATAATCGTGTTCATGGACCCTATTTTCATCTCCTTCCACCATGGGTAAGAAATGTTTCGATGTAAAGTTTTTCTTTATCGATAAACTGTATATGGTATACACCTCAAATGATTCAATCATATCTTAAGATGACCTGAATACATTTTTCAGGCTTTTTGTCCAATAATTCATAAGCTTTTTCGGCTTCCGTGAAAGGTATCTCATGGGAGATCACGTCTTTCGGTTCTATCTTTTTTATCATCTTGATCACTTGATCCATCCTTCTATCTTTATCCCACCTGCCTGAGATATCTGGATCGATAGAACTCACCTGACTACTCTTTATACTGATCCTGTTCCGGTGAAAATGTGTCCCGAGGCTGATACTATTTTCTTTATCACCATACCAGGAACCTATAACTATCCTGCCATCATATCGAAGCGAATCGAAGACCTTTTCCAGTGTCGAGGGATCACCCGATAATTCATAAGCCAGGTCTAGTCCATCCTGAGAAGTCATAGAAGAGTTCATATCCTCAATATCTTCATATATAATGTCAGCACCTAACTCTTCAGAGGCTTTTCTCCTACCGCTTATAGGATCTACTGTTATAAGTTTGTCTAGAGGGAAATTTTCCAGAACTGCCGTCGTCATAAGTCCGACCACTCCTTGCCCGATCACTGCCACCTTTTCGCCTATCATCGGGCCTCCGTCCAAGGCAAAATTAACAGCGGTTTCTACACTCGGGAGAAAAGAAAAATCTCTAAGATCGATCTCTTCTGGTACCAGAATGATATTTTCTTGCTTCTCGAGGAATTTACTCTCGTGAGGATGAAAACAAAATACATCTCGTCCTATAATATCATCACTTACACCCTTTCCTACAGAAACGACTTCCCCTAATGATGAGTAGCCGTACTTAATCGGATAATCGACCTTTTTATCGAGTGAATCTATAGCAGTATCCAATTCGTTATCGTCTGTCAGCCTACCTTTATATACAAGTTTCTCTGATCCAAAACTGATAGAAGACAATATCGATTCGATCAATACCTCCCCTTCTCTAGGAGATCTTACAGGTTCCTCTTTTATCTCAACCTCAGACCTACCCGTGAAATAAAGTGACTTTTTCATCCTCTTTTCAATTTTATTATGTTAGTATGGTTATTTATAATTTTAGAAGACTTATTCTAAACGTCATCTTTGTTTTTTCTCTCTTTTCTTTACCTCGTCCCACGCATTGAAAACCAGTTCTGGTATATCTTCGTAATCACCATCCTTTTTAGTCTTTTCTAGTTTCTTGAGGACTCTATCTATCTTTATATTTTTATTCTTTTTTTCATTGGAAACTGTATCTTCAAAAGATCTTAGTCTATCTAGTTCATGATCTACCTTTTCATCTATCTTCTCTTTTAGGAAGTCACAGCTCTGAGTTAAAAAAGTCTGAGTTTTTTCAAGATCACCATTTTTTACAAATTCAGTCGCTGATTTGATCGCCTTCTTTCCTCTCTCACTTTCAGACTTGATCCCTAGATAACTAGCTACCTCAAGAAGGCTTTTTAGCTCAGATAAGGAACTCTTGATATCTTTTATCTGGTCCTTTGACCTTGCAGATCCATCATCCTGGTCTTTCAATTATCTTCACTCTCCTGGTTATCTTTCTACTCCAGGTTTGAAACCTTTTCCTAGTTCGAACCATTTACCAACAAACATTTTCTCTTAGCAAGCATAAATATCTTTTCGTCGCTTATATTGATTTATACATCTTGAACAGTCACATAGCGAGCGTTAAAGCTAATAAATTCATAATAACTCATACAGCGTGAAGCATCGACCATTTGACATATTGCCGGACATATTACCGAGATTTTGTATACCCATACGCCCTGTAGATTTAAATATATCCTATGTCAATCGACAAAACCCATGAAAGTAAAAATCGAAGGTGAAGGGAAGATAGAGATCCCTGAGGGAAGTAAGATATCGACTGTAGTTGAGAAACTTGACCATCACCTCGATTCAGTAGTCGTGCTTCGTGACGGAAGACCAGTACCTCTAGATGATGAAGTAGAAGAAGATATGGATCTTAAGATCATTCCTGTTGTTTCTGGTGGTTAGGTTCTCTTTTAAGAAGATTTATTGTTCCCATTATGTTCTCATGGAATTTGGGCATCATCTCAAAAATCGCGATCAGCAGTATTATCAAAACTATGACAGAGAAAGTTTTCGCTATCTGGTTGTGAGCGATTTCAAAAGAATATATCCCTTCCTTTGTTAAATATATGACCAAAGCATTCCTGATAAGGTTGGCGATATAGATAGTAGGGATGAGTAGAGCCAAACTTTTGACTTTTTTGATCTTTTCAGTAACGGTGCTGTAAACAAAAGATGCAGCCACCGCCATAGCCTGGAGGCCGGTACAAGCAAGGATTATACGGATATTTACGCCGTCGATCGGGACATTTATGGATCCTGATGTAGTTCTATAAAATATAGAATTTCCAGAGTAATCGATAGCGCCTGCAGACAGCTCATATCCGAATAGATTCATCAGCCAAACTGTGTGTTCCGTAACGATCTTTATCAGCCAACCGGTAAAAAAAGGTATCCTGTGAACGCTGAAGTAGACTATAGAAGCGATGGATATACCGCCTGCAAGAAAACGCATAACCTCAGGATCCTCATCCCACTTCTTTGAAAGATACTCATGATAAGCGAGGTATATAAAAACAGGTAAAGCTAGAAAAGTAAGAGCTGCGTTGAAATAATCATTTATCTCTAGATATCCCGGCACCTCACCTATCCAAAAGAGACCGAACAGTATGTAACCTGCCGATCTATGCAGATGCTTATTGTTATGCCAAAGGTAACCTAGAAACAAAAGGCCGATTCCCGCCCATAGAAATATTTCAAAAGCTAGGTCCAAATCTATCTCATCTCCTTATCTCTGACTTATTATCAGTTTATCTTTAGATGTGACAATTAAACATATTGGTTCGAAATAAGAACGGCGATGGAAAGTAATAAATACTGCCCCTCTTTAAGAATCATAACGAGCAACTGACGGCCACAGCGGTGGGGAAACACCCGGTCTCATTCCGAACCCGGAAGTTAAGTCCACCAGCGTGCTCTGTGGTACTGTGGTGCGC
>Ga0207421_10001559_pt1 | contig 29262 bp, 27 predicted proteins | sample SodLakKL_010_SED_4_FD_187542 | JGI IMG/M metagenome (GOLD analysis project Ga0207421, IMG submission 187542) | Alkaline sediment microbial communities from Lake Tanatar, Kulunda Steppe, Russia - 8KL_010_SED (SPAdes) (version 2) | ecosystem: Environmental > Aquatic > Non-marine Saline and...
CCTTTGCCTGCCGCACGCAAACGGAGGTCGCACTGGAAACGGAAGTAGTCAGGCGCCTCAGGGAAGAACCCCTCGGGAACCATCACCTCATCCTGCCGGGCGACCAGGTCGCGCTGCTGCGAACAGTATGCCAGGTGAAGGATATGAAGGTGATGTGATGAGAGGAGGGAGGGAGTTAGAAGTAAGAAGGAAAAAGTAAAAAGTAAGAAGTAAGCAGTAGGCAGTAAGCAGTAAGAAGATCAAATTTCAAGGCATTTTTGCGGGGAGGGGTATTGTTATCAGAAATGGGAATGAGCTATTGTCCCAATAGAAAGATGGCGGGACGTTTATGCAGATCGGGGTATCCGTGGGTTTGCCATTCGGATATGCTTTTGGTTTGGACAAATTCGGTGGACATGCACAGGTCTGCAGCGATACACAGCCTGGTATGGGGCTGCGCATGGGCGAGCAAGTCTTTCAGCAAGGCATTATTGCGGTAGGGTGTTTCCATGAATATCTGTGTGGCTCCGCTTTGCTGTGCAGTTTTGTCCAGGCTTTTGATTTTCCTGCTGCGCCCGGTCTGCTGGATCGGCAGGTATCCGTGAAAGCAAAACGCTTGTCCGTTCATGCCGGACGCCATCAGGGCCAGCATGATGGAACTGGGCCCCGTTAATGGTTTTACGGGAATGTTCCTCTGGTGTGCTTCAGCCACGATGGCCTGGCCCGGATCCGCAATGCAAGGCACACCGGCTTCGGATAACAGTCCGATAGAGCGTCCTTCCTTACAGGGTGCTAAAAATGACTGTAACTCCCCGGGGGCTGTATGCTTGTTCAGCAGGAAAAAATTGACCGTATCAAAATCTTTGTCATAGCCCGCCCTGCGCAAAAAACGACGGGCGGTGCGCAGGTTTTCCACGATGAAGGCATCCAGCGTAAGGGTCACCAACCGGTTGCCCTCAGGCCAGACTGATGACAGGTCCCTCTCCCCAAGCGAAGAAGGAATCAGGTAAAGCGTACCGGTAATCTTTGACGATGAATCCTTCATAGTGGCTTGTTTTGCATTGCATACAACCAAGACAACCCTGGTGCTGTCTCTGCAGGTCCCTTCTGGAAAATCATCGGGGCCGGCCAAATTCGGCATTAACCCGGATCATCACCTTCTTTATTTTTCATTCTTCATTTTTCACTAAAATCAATGGATGCTGGCCGCTTGATTCATCCATGGGAGGTTCATCAGATCCGCATTGCCACCTGAAATGATAATGGCTGTGCGAGTATTCCGGAATGGCACCGGGTTGTCCATAATGCAGGCGAGTGGCACCGCTGCGCTGGGTTCCACCACGATCTTCATGCGCTCCCAGATCAGGCGCATGGCGCAGGCAATGCTATCTTCACTGGCCGTGAGGATGTCTGTTACGCCTTCCATGATGATGGGGTATGTTTTGCTGCCCAGGGAAGTACGCAGCCCGTCAGCAATGGTTTGCGGCTTATCTGCCGGCACGAAACGGCCTTGTCTGAAGCTTTGGTGCGCATCATCAGCCTTTTCCGGTTCGGCTGCATATACCCTCGTGCCAGGAGAAAAGTATCTGGTGCTGAGAATGCTGCCGCTCAATAAACCTCCCCCTCCAACAGGCACCAGCAGGATGTCCGGACGGGTCACTTCTTCATATATTTCCGCTGCCACGGAAGCCTGCCCGGCAATGATCCGGTAATCATTGTATGGATGGATCTCCGCAGCTCCGGTTTCCCTGACGACCTTTTCCAGGGTGGCTTCCCGGTCAGGAAGGGTAGGGGGGCAGAAACGGATGTTTCCACCATATTGTTCCACCGCTGCCACCTTGATCCGCGGTGCGTTCTCAGGCATCACGACGTGGGCGTGTATGCCGCGCATGCGCGCAGCAAGGGACAAGGCCTGGGCGTGATTTCCTGAGGAATGGGTGGCCACCCCTTTGGATAACTGATCCTGCGGGAGTGTCATCACGGCATGACTGGCCCCCCGAAACTTGAATGCACCGCCTTTCTGAAAGTTCTCACATTTAAAAAACAATGTGGCACCGGTGATCTGATCGAGGGTTGAACACGTCAAAACCGGTGTGCGATGCACGTAAGGCTTAATCACCTCCCGGGCCTCCAAAAGCCTTTGCTGATCCGGTATGTCCTGCCCCGTTTTTTTATCCATTTTGTATGTTGATCTAAAAGAAAACCAAATCATCCCATAACTCCAAATCCTAAACCCCAAAACATACCAATACACCCGGTCCTTCATAACCACCCAGGGCAAACTTACATCCCGTATCGCTCTGTTCCCTTGGCCTAGCGCTCGGAACTTCGCTGTCGCTCAACCTCAACCTCAAACTTAGCCTCAAACTTAACCTTCACCTCAACCTCAGCCCCTGTCCCGCACCTTTTCGATCACCTTGCTACAGCTGCCTTCCAGCATGTCATAAACACGGTCGAAACCATCCTTTCCTCCGTAATAAGGATCGGGAACGCGCCTGTTTTCGTCCGGATATAACTCGTTCAGCATCAGATCAACCTTTTGCGCCATTTTTTGATCGGGAGCAAGGGAAATGACATCCTCATAGTTTTGCCGGTCCATCACATAGATCTTATCAAATTCATGGAAGTCGCGCACCTCAAATTGCCTTGCACGCTGACCGGAAATGTCAATGCCGTGTTTTCTTGCCACCTCCTGTGATCGCTTATCCGGTGGTTCACCCACATGATATGCTGCCGTGCCAGCCGAATCTACAGAAATGTCGAGTCCTGACTCCCTTGCTTTTTCTCTCATGATCCCTTCTGCCAGTGGTGACCGGCAGATGTTTCCCAAACAAACCATTAAAATGCGCATAATCCAGTCTATAGAAAGTGAATGTTTAGTATCCAAGCCATGTAAATCCATTATTATGCATGATAAAGCTGAATGTATGGCAAGCTGCCGATGATCACTGGCATGATTCCAGATGATCATGGCGATTACATCATAGCCCATCAACGCATGCAAGCTCAACGAAAAAAGCTTTATTTTGTTCGCTTTGCCGCGAAATCAGGGGCAAGGCTGCCAAATTAGTGTGACATTGCCGGTGCAAATAATCAGGGATTTTTGCTCGCAGGAATCACAGCATCAGCAGGCATGCCTGTTCACTCGTTGGCAAAAATAACCAAATTAATGGGATGCAATCAAATGGGATGATGAATGCAGATGCATATTGCTGCAGGATGGATCAGGTAACCCTGATGATGTTTTCAAGGTCATCCACGTAACGTTTGAAGCGCTTATCTGTATCCACGAGGTTGCGTACCGTTTTACAGGCATGCAATACGGTAGCGTGGTCCTTATTGCCACATTTGTTTCCGATGACCGCCAATGAAGATTTGGTGTAGTGCTTGCTAAAATACATGGCAAGCTGCCGGGCCTGTACCGTTTCGCGTTTCCGGCTTTTTGACTTGAGCTTTTCCAGGGGAATGTCAAAGTATTGGCAAACGGTCTTCTGGATATAATCAATGGTGATCTCCTGCGGCGTGTGTTTTACGAATTTTTCAATGACATGGGCTGCTAGCTTCAGGTTGATGTCCTTTTTGTTCATGGAGGACTGTGCCAGGATGGATATCAGTGCACCTTCCATTTCACGGACATTGGTGTTGATCTTGCTGCTGATCAGCTCAAGTACATCCGTAGGCATTTCCACGCCGTCATTGAGGATCTTCTTCTGCAGGATGGCCATGCGTGTTTCGAAATCAGGAAGCTGCAGGTCCGCTGACAAACCCCACTTAAACCTGGATAACAAACGGGGTTCTATGCCACTCATCTCCACCGGTGGCTGATCACTGGTGATGACAATCTGCTTGCCACTCTGATGGAGGTAGTTAAACAGGTGGAAAAATACATCCTGCGTCTTGGGTTTGCCAGCCAGGCAATGGATGTCGTCTACTATCAGCACATCGATCATCTGGTAAAAATGGATAAAGTCGTTTTGGTTGTTATTCCGGATCGAGTCGATAAACTGGTTTGTAAACTGTTCGGCGGTCACATAGAGCACAGTCTTTTCGGGATAATGGCTTTTTACTTCGATGCCGATGGCATGGGCCAGGTGTGTTTTACCCAGGCCATTGCCACTGTATATAAGCAGTGGGTTAAAGGAGGTTTTTCCCGGATTCTGACCGACAGCCAGTCCCGCACTTCGCGCCAGGCGATTGCAATCTCCCTGGATGAAATTTTCAAAATTGTAGGAGTCGATCAGCTGTGGATGGATGTTCAGCTTTTTTAACCCGGGGATCACAAACGGATTGGGCACCGTCCTGGCTTCCACCGAATCCTTGTTGAGGTCAATCGGAATGTTGATGGGTGGATTCTTCAGGGCTTTTTTGTTCAGGGTAGGCGCATGCACGGTGAAAGGCTCTTTGTGCTGTTTGGACTTGGTGTTGTCCATGATGATGCTGTATTCCAGCCTGCCATCCTGTCCCAACTCCTTTTTGATGGTCTTTTTGAGCAAGTCAATGTAATGTTCCTCCAGCCACTCATAAAAAAACTGACTGGGAACCTGCAAGGTGAGTACATTCTTTATGAGACGAACCGGCTTAATGGGCGCAAACCACGTCTTAAAGGCACTAGAACTGATGTTGTCCTTTATGACGGCCAGACATTGCGACCATACCTTTTCGTAAGCTTGCTCCATGCCTTGTTTTGGTTTTAGTGGAATTCGTTGATCAAAAACTTCGATCTTGATAATCAAGCACTCAGCAAAAGCCTTTGGGCTAAATAACTTATTAACAAAAATTGGTTAAAAAAAGTGAATAAAAAAATGTTTTTACCCTTGTTTTTGTCCTAATTTAATTGTATATGATTCGACGAAATGATTTTCAGCCTGCCGGTCGACATATACATTCAGCCTTCCGGCATAAGCACCTCCATAACCAGCCTGGGCTATCCATACCTCCTTTCCGGCCTTATTTTTCAACACAGCAGGAGGGTCAAGCAGGGTGTGCGTATGGCCACCTATGATCAGATGGGTGAGGCGGGTTTCATTCGCAATGCAGGTATCGCTCACCTGATCATCTTCGTATTTGTAGCCAAGGTGTGACAAGCAGATGATCAGGTCACAGCCATAATGACTGTGCAGCTTTTCTTCCATTTCCCGGGCCACGGCAATGGGGTCCATATATACGGTACTCCCGTAAAGGTTTTGGCTGACCAATCCTTCCATTTCAATGCCCAGACCATATACCCCTATTTTCAGATCACCCCGCCTGATGATGGTGTAATCTTTGACCCTGCCAGCCAGGATGGTATCACTGAAGTCGTAATTGGCCGCCAGGAAGGGAAAGTCAGCATAAGGAAGCACTTCCAGGAACCCATCCTTTCCATTATCGAATTCGTGGTTTCCAAACGCTGCTGCGTCATAACCCATTTTACTCATCAATTTGAGCTCAGGCTTGCCACCATACATATTAAAATATGGGGTTCCCTGAAACACATCGCCCGCATCCAATACCAGGACATGTTGATTTTCTTTCCTGGTCTTGTTGATCAATGCGGCTATCCTGGCAAAACCACCCATTCCAGGGTAGTCAGTGTCATCTTCAGGATAAGGATCCAGGCGACTGTGAAGGTCGTTTGTGTGGATGATGGCGATCTTGCTGAGTCCGGCATCACGCAGGGCCAATGCCGGAAGTCCGGCAAGCGATGCGGCGCCTGCTATCCCAACCGTTTTTAAAAATCTGCGTCTATCAATGTGAAGCATGGTTATTCTATCCTTATGCGTCCGTCCAGTTCGCTGTTTATTTTTTCTCCTCGCTCATCAAGGGTAATGGCATGGGCGATGATGGCATCCCGGATTCTTTTACCCAGCATTTCTTCCTGAACTGCGTCAAGAAAGAAGCGCATGTCATCCCCGCCGCCCGCCAGGTAATCAGAGGTCAAGACCTTGTAGTTCCGGCTGCTGTCAAAAGGCGCTCCCTGGATGTAGACTTCTTCGACCTGGTTATCCGAAACGACCAGTTCAATACCGCTCACCGGCATCCCCACATTGGCCTGTGCCAGGTATTCAAAAGCTTTCCGGGTGCTTTCCGGGGTAAGGGTCAGCACCATCATTTCATTCTCAAAAGGCATCAGCTCAAAGATGTTGGCACGGGTAACCGGCCCTTCCGGCAAAGGTGCACGCAACCCACCATAATTCAGCAGGGCAAAATCTATGGGCTGGCCATCCTCCGGGAGGTAAAGATCCTGCCCTTGCTTCATGATGAGATCTGCTACGAAGTTGTTCAGCAAACCCTCGGGAGTTCCCCGCTCAAGTCTTTGCGCAGAATGAGCAAGCACAACCTCCATTTCCTCTTCCATGGCCTTACGGTAAATGGCGATGATGGAATCCACAGCCTGATCCTTTTCGCCAATGTGTTCCTGGTCCACGGGAATCAATTTCCCATCGATGTGCACAGGGGCTTCAGGCAACCCACAGGAAACAAAAAACAAGAGTATAAGAAGGGTGATACCGATTAAGGAATTTCGGTGCCTGAACATGATAATCGTACGTTTGGTGGAAAAATTGAATAACAATATTAATGCTTATTATTCAAAAAAACAATAGCACAAAGTCGAAAAGATGTAATTTAAATTGGCAGGTTCAAACAACAGTTTATGAATCAGCGGGTATGCATAAATGTTAAATGGGTTTCCCGGATTAATTTAAATTGATTCAAGACTTTTTCAGCATCCTTTTGCCTTATGGAGAATTCGATGCGGCAGCGCATGCCAAAGTCGTGGGTATGCTGGGGCAGGTCAAACTCCTTCATGATGCGCATCACGTCATTCATGGCCGGGTAATCAAAATGGATGCTGTAATAATCACGAATGGTCCTGGTCACAATCTTGTTGTTTTCCAGCGCATCACCTGCAGCACCCTTATATGCATCGATCAGACCGCGCACACCCAGTTTGGTGCCTCCAAAGTAACGCACCACGATGATCAACGCATTGCAAATCTCATGGGATCGCAGTTGCCCCCAAATCGGTTTTCCTGCTGTGCCTGACGGTTCGCCATCATCGTTAAACTTATGATGCGATTGGTCATAACCCAAGACCCAGGCGTAGCAGTGGTGCTGTGCATCGTAATATTCTTTTTTTACCCCGGCAAGTATTTCCCTGATCTGCTCCTCATCCCTGACAGGGAAGGCCAGTGCAATGAACTTGCTGCCTTTTTCCTTATATAAACCTTGTGATTCTTTAGTGATTGTTTTATAGGTATCTTTCATAGTGTGGAAGGCGAGTAAATGAGGGGTGATAAAATTTTGCCATTAGGTTAAGGTTAAGGTTGAGATTTAGATTGAGGAGTGAGGGTTAAGCATATAAGCCAGTAGGTTCATCATCCCTTAACATGTGAATCCATATAGCGCAGCCCGGGCCGTGTCCCCCGGGCCCTCATCAGGCCCACAGCCTTTGGCGGTCAGGTTTTTGGACTGGTGCCATTGTTTCGGAAGTAGTAAAAGCACTCCTTTCCGATGTGGGCTTCTGTCATGTTTCGCGGACTTTCAATGCGCGGTGCTTCAGTCCCCTTTCCAAAAAAGTGAGATCCGGTAAAAATCCTTGCTTCATCCCACAATTGCTTGTCAATGAAGCTTTGCAACAGCTGACGTCCGCCTTCTACGATTACCGATTGGCAGTTCTCCTGGTATAAGCGCCCAAGGAGCTTATCCAGAAGAAGCTCGTCAAAGTGTATCTTCCAGTATTGTGTGTCTCCGCGGGTTTTCTCTGTTTTTTCATTGATGATGACCGTTTTCTGGCTGTCATCCAGCAAGGCCAGACTGGCAGGCAAGGCCAGGTCCTGATCCAGCACGATGCGCAAGGGGTCTGCTCCATGCCAATCGCGCACATTGAGTTTTGGATTGTCTTTCAGTGCCGTTTGCGTGCCTACCATGATCACTGGTTCCTGCGTGCGCCACTTGTGGACCAGCATGCGCAGCTTTTCGCTCGTGATCCAGGTGGGTCGGTTAATGGCACCAGGCATCCGCTCCATATCAATGAATCCATCGGTCGTCTGCGCCCATTTCAGGATGATATAGGGGCGTTTCTTTTCATGAAAGGTGAAAAACCGCTTGTTAAGCTCGCGGCATGCCTCTTTCAGCACGCCAACCTTCACCTCACAGCCCCGTGAGCGAAGACGGGCAATGCCTTTGCCAGCCACTTCGTCAAAAGGGTCAACGGTGCCAACCACCACACGCGGGATCTTGTGTTCCAGAATCAAATCTGTGCAGGGTGGTGTCTTTCCCTGGTGACAGCAGGGCTCCAGGCTGACATACATGGTTGCCTCCTCTAGCTTCCATTGGTCCTTCACCAAATTTATCGCATGCACCTCGGCGTGCGCACCGCCATAGGCCTGGTGATAGCCCTCGCCGATAATCATGTTGTTATGCACCACTACCGCACCCACCATGGGATTTGGCGCAACCCGTCCCAGCCCCCCGCGAGCCAGGTCAATGCAGCGTTGCATATATAATTCGTCTGTTTGCATATAATTTCATCCTTATGCGCAGCGTGTTCAAACCTCAATCTCAATCTCAATCTCAATCTTAATCTTAACCTTAACCTAAATCTTAATCTTAACCTTAACCTTAACCTCAATCTTAAACTTAGATATACTTTAGTGAGACTTCCTTCAAAAACTTTTCCTCCAAAATGCCTGCGATCTTTTTCATTACCGAACGACGGATCTCCAGTTCAACAGGCAGGTTGGGATCTTGATGTGCCACATTGATGGCCGTACCTGCCACCAGGTGAATGGCGTCACTTTCCAATATATGTTTTACGATCAGGTCGGCCGGGCCCTTTCCCAGCTCGGTGCGTGGACCATACTTGTTGAGCAATTCTGCTGTCTTGCTGAGTGTCAGGATGCCTTCGGTTACCAGGTCGATGCCCTCCATGAAGGACAAGGGGGGGAGGTCGGGGTCGTCAAACTCCAGGGTGTCCTCAATGGGAATCTCCAGTTCACGGGACACAATATCGGCAGTGGTGCCGCCACTAAGGATCTTGCGTCCCTGAAAATTTTTCACCAGCTCTGCGAGTTCCCTGTCTTTTTTCTTTTCGTAAGGCGGTCCGCTGCATATCAGCAGGTGCCGTGGTTCACGAAAATAGATGACGGCAGCACTGGTGTCATCCTTTGCCTGGTATCCATCATTGGCATGTGCCTTATTCACTAGCAGGGATGCCAGCTTGCCGGCAGAGATACGGGGTTTGTCTCCTAAAAGCGACAGCACGTGTTCACGTACATTATCGTATCCCCAGCCCAGCAAATATTTTCCTTTTCCCAGGCCCGATTGCGTGATGCCATCGGTCATGAGCAGGACGCGATCTTCTTTCTGGGCCTTGAAGGTACATGCGCGAAGCTCTCTTTCCGACCGGTCATCAGCCTCCAGCCTGATGGTCTGCCATTCCGGTTCCAGCAACTCCTTCTCACGAAATACCATGGAATCGGGGTTGTCATAATTGAGAATGGTACATTGCCCATCCTTATCGATATCAACAATCGTAAAGGTCGCATAGCTGATTTTCCGCTCGGAACACACAGGTAGTGTGTTCATGATGATCTCAGCGATCTTGTGTGCATCCCTGTGCTCTTTCGTAAAGTTGATCGCCATGGTGGCCGTGAGGGTGGCCAGTAAGTTGGCCTTTACACCATGTCCCATCCCGTCGGACAGCACCACCACCGTGCGGCCTTCTTCCTTTACTTTCTCCGACAAAAACATGTCTCCACAAATACGCTCTCCCAAATGATTGCGCTGCGAAGATCCCACCTCTATATAAAAACTGTTTTCCATGTTTCTGCGTTATGGTCGCCCTGACGTCATGTGAACGCTAGTGTCATGTCAACGCTACTTTAGCCGGCCCAAGTCTTGATCTTTTTCCGCATTCCTGCAAAATAATGCCCTTACATAGCTCATGCCATGCGCGGTGCTCATTTTTGAGCTGAGAAAAAACGCTGCAACTTATTCGACACCCTGGCATTGACACGACACTAGTCCTTGCTGGTTTTCTTGTAGGTTTCTATGATGCTGTTCAGCATCTTCTCCGTGGTGCTTGCTCCCTCTCCGAGTGAGAAAGCGATCTGCTGCACCATCTTCAGGTTTTCGTCAATTACCTCGCTGACCCTGTTGATGATCTCCTCCTGGCGGACTTCAGCCACGTACATGTCGCGGAACACACCGCCCACGATCTTGTTTGGCTTTAGTGAGTATATGCTTACGTTAAGCAAGCGGTCATCGTGCTGTACATCCTTGCCGGTGATGTTTTCATCGTTTTCCAGCACATAAGTAAACAGGTTATACAGGTTGTATGGTAAAAGGGTCTTCAAATCAGCACCTGCCAAACCGGGGATCACTTCATTGATCATTTCAGCATCTTCGCCCAGGACTCGGATAAAGCTTTCATTTGATTCAATGACCTTTAGCTGTTCGTCTACGATCACGGCGGCAGACGGCAGGTTTTTCAACAGGGCTGAGGTGGTATCCGTGCGCTGCTTCAGTTTCTGGTTTTCTTCAAGTAAGGATTTCTCTTTTTCGACCAGGCCCTCTTGCTGCTCCTTCAGCTTTTCGTTATTGCTTTTCAGGGTCTTGATATAATCCTGTTTGTTTTTGATGCTGTAATTCAGGCACATTTCTGGTTTTGAGAGGCCCTGGCTGATACTGGCAGCAAAGTCACGACAACTCCTGAATCCGCATGCATTGCATGCAGCGCTTTCAGACATGCTTTTACCGAAACTCTTCAGGATCTCCTCCAGCTGCTCTTCATCCGGTTGCGCCAGACGCTGATCATCATTTATGAAAGTGCGGCTCAGGTCCATGTCAAGGTGTTTGTCCATGTCCTTTTGCCATTGGTCTTTATTAAAGTCTTTCAGCCTTTTGTGTACATAATCCAGCACCATGGTGCGTCGCACATACTTGTTTGATTGATCCGTGGTACCCGGTCCCATGAGGCAACCTGCATGATAGAAAATGTTGAAGTGCTTCTTGAGAGATTCGGTGTGGTCGTTGAACTCATCCACGGCATCCATCATGTTTAGTTTCTCTTCCACCGTGATCACCTTGCCTTCAAGCAGGGAGTCATCAATCCCAGCTGCCTCCACAATGCCTTTGCTGATGGGATACAGTGACCCCTGGTAGCCGATTGGGGCATCAAAGTCTGAATACTCCACTTTCGATTCCTTCACCTTAAACCTATTGAATAGCTCGCGCAGCTCCTTGAATGTGAGTACCAGGTCAACATGGCCGTCTTGCTTGTGCAGGCGCGCCTCATGTTTGGCAGAGAGACAGGGGCCAATGAAGACCACCTTGAGGTCATTGCCAAAATTTCTGCGCACCGTTTTTGCGGCGGCTGTCATGGGCGTGACAATGGGGGCCAGGTTGTCGGTAAGCTCAGGGGCGTATTTTTCCACATATGCAACAAGTGTCGGGCAGTTGGCCATCAAGTAATACTTTCCCTTGAAATTGGCAAGAAGCTCCTGGTATTTCTGTGCCACCAAATCTACGGCAAAAGACACTTCATTCACATAGTCAAAACCCAGGGTGCGGATCATCTCCACAAACTTCCTGTAATCCGTGATGTCCGGAAATTCCCCGCTAATGGTCGGGTCAACTATGGCAGCAATCTTATTGTCTGATTCAAGGAGCTCAATGGCCTGATCCAGTTCGCTATAGTGACTGACGGCGTCCGAGGCGCATACATGCAAACAACTGCCGCAACCTATACAACGGTTGTGATTGACAACCGGCATGCCGTCCTTATTACGTGCCGCAATGGCTTTAACCGGACAGGTTCGGATGCAGGCATAGGATTGGGTGCATCGCTTGTGGTCTATTTCGATGATTTTCATGTGATTACATTATGTCAAAATGTCTAAAGGTCGAAATGTCCAGGTATGCATTAACTCCTTAACCTCAACCTTAGTCTTCTGAAAAATAAGCGTCCAGCAGCTCGGTTACTTGCTTGGGAGAAACCTGCGTGTGCTTCCGCGAACCCAACATTAGCACAGGGCCCTTTTCGCATTCACCAAAGCAATGAGAACCCCTGAATACCACACCGCTTTCAAGGTCATGGGTTTCCAGGTAGCCTTTGATGATGCCCAATGTCGTTTTGTTACCCCTGGAGAAGCAACTGCTTCCCATGCAGATCACAATTTCTGGTTTTTCCTGATTCATAAGATCCTTTTTCCCTTCTTGCCATACAAAATTAAGGAAAGCTTTCTGAAAAACCAGTTAATTCCTTCACATCTTAAATAAAAGATTAATTTAAGATTTAATCTAAATAACATTTATTCGCGATATGGACCCACCTGTTTCGGAATATTACGGCCGTGACATTTTTTTATTTATCTTTGTTGTATGGGTTATATCAAACATATTTTGCTGATATAAAGGGGTTTAATTCTATTAAGAAAAATTGTTTTATATTGTGAACCAAATATCAACACTCAAAAATCTATGGAATCCGATTTGGAACATATTTTTACACATTTTCCCAATGGGAAAAGGGAGGATCTGATCCCCATCCTGCAGGTCATCCAGGATGAGAAGGGTTTCCTTTCGGAAGAAACCATCGATGCTGTGGGAAAGTATCTGCGCATCAGTACAAATAAAATCTATGGTGTAGCCACCTTCTATGACAATTTCCGTTTTGGCCCGGTGGGCAGATATCATTTTCGTCTGTGCCAGGGCACAGCATGCCATGTGGCTGGGGCAAGCACCTTGCAAAAAGAGCTGGAGAAACTGCTGAAGGTCCATGCTGGTGAAACGGATAAATCCGGCCTCTTCAGCCTTGAGGTTGCCAGTTGCCTTGGGGCCTGCGGGTTGGCGCCACTGGTGGAGGTGAACGATGAATTTTATACGAACATCACCCTTGAATCGCTGAAGGAGCTTGTGCGGATGATCAGGGAAAAAGAAAATGAAACCCTATGAGTGTGGAAACCATGCAGGATACGCGTCAATTTCTGACCAACAAGGTGTTGCTGGATCCCCGGCGGGATGAGGATGCCGGTATACGCAAATCACTGTCTTATATTGCCGGAGAACGTGTGCATAACCCGATGATATACGTTGGCATGGGCACTTGTGGGAGAATAGCGGGCGCAGAGAGGACATTCCACGCCATAAAGGAATACCTTGAAGACCAGGATGCAAATGTTACCCTTGTGGAGGGGGGGTGTGTGGGATTATGCAAGGAAGAGCCCATTGTGGACATCCAGTTGCCGGGCAAGGCCCGCTTATCTTTTGGTCGTGTCTCCCATGACCAGGTGCAGTCCCTGTTGGATGACATCCTCAACGACAACCTGCCCGATGCAAAGCCACCGCAGTGGCAATACCCAAATCCCATCCTGCAAAAATGGGAGGGAATTTCCACCCTGCAGGAACATCCCTTTTTCAGTGGACAGCAACGCCTGCTTATGGAGCATTGTGGTGTGATAGATCCCGTTTCCATCGACAGTTATATCGCCAAAGGTGGTTATTGGGCTTTTATCGATACAATTTCCAGCAACACCCCGGCCCAGGTATGTGGTATTATTACCGAAAGTGGATTGTCAGGCAGGGGAGGAGGCGGATATCCAGCCGGCAAAAAGTGGCTTGCAGCCCTGGAGGCGGTTAGTGACAACAAATACATGGTATGCAATGCCGTGGAAAGTGACCCCGGAAGTTACATGAACCGGGCAATTATCGAAAGCAACCCCCACAGGCTTATTGAGGCTGCCCTGATCGCATCCTATGCCATTGGTGCCAGCAAGGCATTCATCTTTATTCGAGAAGAGTTCTCCCTGGCCATTGCCAGGCTGGAAGAAGCACTCAAACAAGCGCGTGATTATGGCATCACCGGTCACCACATCTTTGATTCGGGGGTAAATATCGAGGTGGTCATTAAAAAAGGCGCCCGTGCTTTCGTTTGTGGCGAAGAAACAGCGTTGAACAACAGCATTGAGGGCAAAAGGGCCATGCCCACTTCCAAGCCACCCTACCCGGCTGAACAGGGACTCTGGCAACATCCCACCATTGTCAACAACGTCGAAACCCTCTATAATGTGCCTCTGATCATGAAAAACGGCGTGGAATGGTTTCGCACGACGGGCACGGAAAAAAGCAATGGCACCAAGGTGTTTACACTTTCAGGAAGGCTTCAGAATTACGGCACAGTAGAAGTACCCATGGGGACTTCATTCCGTGACATCGTGTATGATATCGGTGGTGGCTTGAAAAGTAAGCAGGATTTTAAAGCCATTGTCCTGGGCATTAACACTGGCAGCTATATCACCAAAGAGACCCTGGATACCCGCGTCGACTTTGAAGAACTGAAAAACATCGGCGGGGCATTGGGTAGCGGCGCCTTTGTCGTGCTCGACACCGGGGTGTGCATGGTGGACCTGGCACGTTTTTTTACGGCCTTCTTCAAAAAGGAAAGCTGCGGGAAATGTATTCCCTGCCGCGAAGGCACTGCCAGGATGCTGGAGATCATGGAAAATGCCACAAGAAGGCCGAGTGAAAACAACTCCTTTCAGACATTGGAACGGTTTAAAGGGGTCATGCAGCTGAAGAGCCTGGCAGGAGTCATCAGTGAAACATCACTCTGTTCGTTAGGAAAATCTTCACCCAACGCCATCCTCAACACCCTCAAGCACTTCAAACAGGAATTCGATGCGCATATCTTTGAGCGAAAATGCAGTGCCAACATTTGTACAGACCTGCGCATCTATTTCATCGACGTGGATGCCTGTACCGGTTGCACCGCTTGCTTCAAAAAGTGCCCGGTAGATGCCATCATTGGTTCACCGCGCTATCCCCACTACATTGTGCAGGATAAATGCATTGGATGTGGTACCTGCTTTGACGTGTGTAAATTCAATGCGGTGCTCATCAAATAAGTGAATTCAAGGTATGGAATGTAAGATTGAAGTAAACAATAAGATGATCCCGGCAAGGGAAGGAGAAAGCCTCCTGGAAGCTTTGCGCGAACATGGGTTTAAAATCCCCACTCTTTGCCACATGAACCGCTTTTCGCCTACAGGTGCTTGCAGACTGTGTGTGGTGGAGGTTGAAGGCATGAAAGACCTGGTAACTTCCTGCTCATACCCCGTGAAGGACGGAATGAAAGTGAAAACCAACTCACAGCGGGTGATCAAGGCCCGGAAGTCGCTGGTTGAGCTTCTCCTTTCCAATCATCCCGATGATTGTCTCTATTGCCAGCGCAATGGCCATTGCGAGCTGCAGTGGCTTGCCGGCGAAATGAACGTGAAAGAAAGAAAATACTTTGCCGGCAAACTGACGGACAACCCCGATTATTCCAGTACTTCCGTGGCCAGGGACCCCGCCAAGTGCGTACTTTGCAGTCGATGTGTCCGCATCTGTGAAGAAGTGCAGCGGGTCACCGCCATTGACTTTATTTCCAGGGGCAATGAGACAAAAGTTAACAGCGCTTTTCGCAAAGGACTTAACGTATCGTCCTGTATACAGTGCGGGCAATGCATACAGGTGTGCCCCACCGCCGCACTCCTCGACATTTCCCACCTGGAAAAAGTACAGGCTGCACTTGGCAATCATAAAAAACAGGTGATGTTTGTGATTAGTCCATCGGCAATCGCAAGCGTGACAGAGCTTATGGGCTTCAAGGCAAAGGACAAGGTGCTGGAAAGGCTCACAGCGGCACTCAAAAGGCTTGGTGCAGGCAAGGTCTTCAACATGGGGACAGCTGCAGACATCCATGTGATGGAAGAGGCCGGGCAGCTGGCGGAAATGCTAAAAAATAAGGACAAGGAGCATCAGCCACTCATGTCTTCGTGCTGTCCTTCCTGGGTGCGCTATGTGTCCGTATTCCGCCCCAAAGTCCTGCCACACCTGGCATCGGTAAAATCGCCAGGGCACATCGCCGGGAGCTTGCTTAAAACGGACTACGCCCGTGAACATGGCATTGCCGGTGAAAATATCTATACCGTGAGCATTACACCTTGCGTAGCAAAAAAATATGAAGCAAGCTGGGAAAAAAACACGCACCAGGGTGTCTCAGAAGTGGATGCCGTGCTTACCGTGCGAGAGCTTTTCCGGCTGCTCAGAAGCTTTGGACTGAACCTGGCACAAATGGAAGAAGAAGCTCCGGACAGCCCCTATCAGCAGTCCTCTGCTGCAGCATATAAATTGGGCTACTCCGGCGGAAAAGCCGAAGCAGTGGCACGGGAATTGTTCCGAATCATGAAAGGCAATAGCAAAGAAAAATTCCGGTTTCTGCAGCCTAAAAGCATGGCTGGCAAACGTGAAACACAAGTGACGATTGGCAAAAAGCAAGTGGGATTTGCATGGGTGAGCAGCATTGCCGAAGCAGAAGATTACCTGGATGCACTCAGGGAAGAAGGCCGTGACGACATCCATTACATCGAGGTGATGGCTTGCCTCGGCGGATGTGCCGGTGGCGGTGGCCAACCTATCAGCCGAGGATTTGATAAACCCAAGGCCCGAAAAAAGCTCTGTGGAGACATGGAAAAAACAGCCACATGGCAATCTGCCAGTGAAAATACCGTGGCTGCTGACTTTTTCGCCCGCATCCCCTTCAGGGGTAACAAGTTGTGGGAGCAGGCGAACAAGTAAAACATAAGCACAAATACATGAAGTCTGAAAAAGAAAATAAGGAAATCATCTATACAGTCAAGGATCGCTGCAAGGTATGTTATACCTGCGTCAGGGAATGTCCGGCAAAAGCCATCAAGATCATCAATGGCCAGGCCGAGATCATTTCTTCCAGGTGCATTGCCTGCGGCAACTGCATTCGCGTATGCAGCCGCGACGCCAAGATGTTTGCCTTCTCCATCGATAAGGTGAAATCACTGCTGAACAGCCACCACCAGGTGGCTGCTATCGTGGCACCTTCCATTGCCGGCGAATTTACCGATATCAAGGATTACCGGCACTTTGTGGGCATGATCAAAGCCCTGGGTTTTGACTACGTCAACGAGGTAGCATTCGGCGCAGAACTCATCGCCAGCAAATACAAAGAGCTGCTGGAATCCAAGCCGGGCAGGCCGCTCATCTCCACGAGCTGCCCATCCATTGTGAGCTATGTGGAAAAACATCATCCGCAGATTATAGACTCACTCGTGCCCGTGGTTTCCCCCATGGTGGCTACGGCCAAGGTACTCAAGGAAAAGCACGGAGATGACCTGCGGATCGTCTTCATCGGTCCCTGCATTGCGAAAAAAGTGGAGGCCGGCGAAGACCAGTTCGAGGGGCTGATCGACGAGGTGATCTCCTTTCTGGAGCTGAGGCGCATGTTTGCGGAGAAAAACATCACGGAGGAAAATGCAAAACCCCACGAATTTGATATGCCGGTAGCTGGCAAAGGAGCCATTTTCCCCATCAGCGGAGGTATGTTGCAAACCGTAGACCTCGAAGAAGACTTTGTGAAGGGAGATATCATCGTGGCGGAAGGCCGCCACGACATCATCGAGGTGCTGCGAGAATTTGAAGAAGGCTACCTGGAAGCCAAAATGTTCGACTTGCTCTTGTGCAACGGATGCATCAACGGACCCGGCATGAGTCATAACCAACAGTTTTTCTACAAGAGGAAAAACATATCCAACTTTGCCAAGCGCAGAAATGACCTGATCGACCAGGAAAAGTGGCAAAAGGACCTCGAAACCTACCTCAAGCTGGAGCTCAGTAGGACTTTCCAAGCGGATGATCAGCGCTTTCCTGATCCACCCAACGAGGAAGAGATACGGGAAATATTGAGGAAGTTCGGTAAAAAAGAACCTGAAGATGAACTGAATTGCGGCGCCTGCGGCTACGACACCTGTCATGAACATGCAGTGGCCATCCACCAGGGCCTTGCTGAGTCAGAGATGTGTCTGCCCTATACCATTGATAAGCTGCATGAATACATTATGGAGCTGGATAAATCCAACCAGAAGCTGGCCAGCACACAGGATGCCCTCAAACAAAGTGAAAAACTGGCTTCGATGGGGCAGCTGGCGGCTGGGATTGCACACGAGGTAAACAACCCGCTTGGCGTGGTGATCATGTACAGCCATATCCTTCTGGATGAAATGGATCCGACCTCGCCATTATACAGGGATTTGAAGATGATCGTTGAGCAGGCGGACCGGTGCAAGAAAATCGTGGGCGGGTTGCTCAACTTTGCCAGGAAGAGCAAGGTAAAGATCGATAAGGTGGATGTAAAAAAACTCATCAATAGTGGTCTTAAGACATTTGTGCTGCCAAAGAACGTAGAACTTGACATCAGGGTCAATACCAGGGATCCCAGCCTGGAGTGCGATCACGATCAGATGGTGCAGGTTTTTTCCAACCTTCTGAAGAATGCCGTGGATGCGATGCCAGAAGGCGGCAAACTCTGCATCGTGGTGGGCGAACAACCCAACAACGACGGATTGGAGATCAGGATTTCAGATACCGGTACGGGGATCTCCAAAGAGAATCAAGAAAGGATGTTCGAACCCTTTTTCACCACCAAAGAGTCCGGGCATGGAACCGGCCTGGGACTGCCCATCATTTATGGCATAATCAAAATGCATAGGGGAAATATCAAGGTCGATTCCAACGATGATCCGCAAAAAGGAGAAACAGGCACTACGTTTTACCTGAGCTTGCCGCGCAAGTCGGCAGAAAAAGAGAAAGTGCCAGGCGATCAGCTGGCAAACGAAGACGAGGCAATTGGCTAAAACCCATAAAACATTCAGTATTATGCTAAAACAAGAGAAGAAAACCATATTGATTGTCGATGACGATGTCGATTATCTCTTTCAGATGCGCGAAGGCGTGAAAGACATGGGTTTTGACGTGATCACAGCCGGTACGCAAAAGGAGGCGGAGGACATCATCGAGCGCACCAGACCGGACCTGGCCATCCTGGACCTGATGATGGAAAACCAGGATACGGGCTTCATCCTGAGCCACAAAATCAAAAGCAAACACCCGGACGTACCGGTCATCATTGTTTCAGCAGTTACCGCTGAAACAGGAATGCTTTTCGATGTGACTACCGAGGAAGAGCGTGACTGGATCAAGGCCGACCTCTTTTTGGACAAAGGCATCCGGAATGACCAGCTGCACAAGGAGATCAAGAAGTTGCTAAAGATATAATTTCATGGAAAAACTTAAGCTTTTGGTTGTAGATGACGAACCCGGTATCCGCAGCGGCGTGGAGCGTATCCTTGAAAACCACACGGTCAGCTTCCCATTCATGGATGAAGATTATGGCTTCGATGTGGACGTGGCAGAGACCGGAGAAGAGGCCCTGAAGATCATCAAAAGCAAACCCCTGGATATCATCCTGCTCGACAATAAGCTTCCCGGGATACAGGGGGTTGAAGTGCTCGAATACATCAACCAGCAACAAATTGATGTGGTGGTGGTGATGATTACATCTTACGCCTCTTTGGAGCTGGCGGTGAAAGCTACACGGAAAGGTGCATATGACTTCGTACCAAAGCCCTTTACGCCCAAAGAGCTTCGGGCATCCGTGGAAACCATTACCAAACAACTTTTTTTGCGCAAGATGACGCAAAAGCTCAACACCGAAGGCCGCCAGGTCCGCTTTCAGTTTCTTTCCGTGCTTTCACATGAACTGAAATCACCACTAAACGCCGTTGAAGGCTATCTGCGGATGATGCAGGAAAAAAAGTACGGAGAGCATATCACAGAATACATGGAGATCATTGACCGCTCACTGAATCGCGTGCAGGGCATGCGTAACCTGATCATGGACATGCTGGACTTCACCCGCATTGAAAGCGGCAAAAAACAGCGAAAAATTGAACCCCAAAACCTTTGCGAGATCAGCCAGCATTGCATCGATTCCTTTCAACCCCTGGCAATACAAAAAGATGTGGACGTGTATCTCAACTGCAGCGAAAAGATCACCATGGACGCCGACCGCCAGGAATTGGAAATAATCTGTAACAATTTAATATCCAATGCGATCAAATATAATGTCAAGGGTGGCAGGGTAGACGTCAACCTGAACAAGGAGGAAGACAAAATCCTGCTGAGCGTGCAGGATACCGGAATTGGCATGGAGGAAGAAGACACCAAAAGCCTTTTCGAAGACTTTGTCCGGATAAAAAGCGAACAGACAAAGGGCATCAGCGGCAGTGGCCTGGGGCTTTCCATCGTGAAAAAGATCCTGGACCTTTATGATGCCAATATTTCCGTGGACAGTACACCCGGAGAAGGCACCAGTTTTACGGTAGAATTCAGTCAATAGACCAACACCATATTATTTGGCCTGTCTTATATTCATGCAGGCTGGCAAAGTAAACCATTATTCAAGCATAGATCAGGCATATGGGAAAAGAAAAACCGCAAGAGTTGCCAGGCAAAACGGTGGAAAGGCTCAGTCAGTACCGGAGGATATTGTACAACAGCATCCGTGAGGGGAAAGCCAACATATACTCACACGAACTGGCCAAGATGATGAATCTCACACCGGTGCAGGTGCGCCGCGACCTGATGCTGATCGGTTATTCCGGTAGCCAAAGCAAGGGATACGTGGTGAAGGACCTCGTGGCCCTGATTGGAAGAATCATCGACAGTGACAAGGGCCAGAAGATCATCATTGTCGGCATGGGTAACCTGGGAAGGGCCATCACCAGCTATTTTGCCGGGAAGAGAGACAAGCTGGCCATAGTAGCTGCTTTTGACAATGACCTGCAGAAGACAGACCGTGTGGTGGCAGGCATACGTTGCTTCCACATTAACCAGATCAAAGAGATCGTGCACAAGGAAGCGGTTAGCATCGCCGTACTTACCGTGTCTCCCGAGGCGACCCATGATGTGGCAAAAAAACTGCTTGAAGCCGGCATCAGGGGGATACTCAACTATACTTCTGTGCCGCTTACCGTACCAGAAGGAGTGCACCTGGAAGAATATGATATTGTCACATCACTCGAAAAACTAGCTTATCTCGTAAAATGAAGGTATTTCACCATACCGCTGAAGCGGCAGGAAAAATCAAAAATGCAGTAGTCACCACAGGTTCATTTGATGGGGTCCATGTAGGACACAAGCTGATCATCGACAGGCTCAATGAAATTGCATCCGACATTGGTGGCGAATCGGTGCTGATCACCTTTTACCCCCATCCAAGGAAGGTGTTGTACCCTGATCAGAAGAGCCTGCAAATGATCAATTCGCAGGAAGAGAAAATTGAACTGCTTCAAAAGGCAGGCTTACAAAACCTGATCATCATTCCTTTCTCGCTCGAATTTTCCAAGACCACCTCGCATGACTTCGTGGTCAACATGCTCATCGGCCATCTCGAAGCACGCGTCATAGTAGTAGGACACAACCATCATTTTGGATATGCAAGGAAAGGGGATTATTCCTATCTGCATCGCCTGAGCAGGGACATGCACTTTGGCGTGGAAGAGATTCCCCTTCAAATGATTGAGAACGAAACTGTGAGCTCAACAAAAATCCGTAAAGCCTTGCAGGAGGGGCATATCCAGAGGGCAAATGCGTACCTGGACCACCAGTACATCATCAAAGGTGCGCTGTATAAGGGCCCGGTGTATCCGGATATCAGCCCCTATGAAGTGGCCGGCGTGGCAATTACCGCCGATGAAAAGCTCATACCACCACCTGGTGTGTATGCCACCAACCTGCTGCTGAACGATGCGTGGCACAAAACCATGACCTATATCCTGTATGACCAGCACAAGCAACCCAGGGTGGAGAGCTTTTTCATATATGACCGCGCGGATGTCACTGACAAAACAGGGACCCTCTATTTTTACAAACGTGTGATGGAAGGAGATCCCGGGGGTAATGGGGCCATGGATGCGCACATGATGCATGAGGCCAGGGAACTGGTTGAAGAATTAATTTATTAACACATAAAACCTGGCTACATGGTGAACACTTCAAGCATGGCGGTGACCTTTCTCGGTACAGGTACGTCTACAGGTGTGCCGGTGGTGGCTTGCGATTGCCAGGTGTGTACCAGCAATGACGCGCGCGATCACCGGTTGAGAACATCCGTGATGATCGAAATAGGCGTGCACAAGTATGTCATAGACTGCGGACCGGATTTCCGCTACCAGATGATCCGTGAAAAGGTAGAAGATATTTCGGCCATCATCTTCACCCATGGGCATCGCGACCATATTGCAGGACTAGATGACGTGCGGGCTTTCAATTATGTACTGAACAAAACCGTTGACATCTATGCCACCGAAAAGGTGATCGACTCCATCAACAAGGAATTTCCATACATCCTGAAGGAGAAAAGGTTCTTTGGTGCCCCGCAGCTGCACTTCCACATCATCGAAAACAAGCCATTTCAAATCAATGGAAACACCTTCACCCCGGTGGAGGTTCTCCATCACAAAATGCCCGTGCTGGGCTTCAGAATAGACGACTTTACCTATATCACGGATGCCAGCCATATCGACCAGGCAGAAATTGAAAAGATCAAGGGAAGTAAAGTACTGGTAATTAATGCACTACGTAAGTCTAAACACATCTCTCACTTTTCACTCGAAGAAGCCCTGAAGGTGATAGAAGAAGTGCAGCCCCAGCAGGCCTGGATCACCCATTTAAGTCATTTCATCGGCCTGCATGAGGAGATTAATCGGTCCCTTCCCAAAAATGTGGCGCTGGCCTATGACGGGCTGCATATTCAAGTATAGCCGAATGAGGTTTTAGGTTAAGGTTGAGATTAAGATTGAAGTTGAGGGGTTAATGGGCTTGATGTTTGATGTTGCCCAAGGCGTTGTTTAAATCAGGTTGAAAACATCACAAACCCGGACTTTTAGACATTTTGACTTTTCGACCTTTTGTACTTTTGTCCTATCCCCCCTTTCAGGTATTTAGACATTTTAATTATCCCAATGCTTTTTTTACGTTTTAAACGTATATGATGCCGCAAATTTCCGTATTTTTGCAATAACTATAGAAAATTCTTAAATCATGATATATCATCCGCAAACATACAGTATCCCTGACAAAAGAATGAAGCCTTTCATTGATCCGGATGAGATATGGGGCTACATTCGGAACACCAGGGAGGATAAAAAACGTGTGCGGGATGTGATCCAGGCCTCTCTGGACAAAAAGCGCCTTTCGCTGGAAGAGACAGCCGTCCTGATAAATGCCAGGGATCCTGAACTGATAGAGGAGATCAAAGAGGGCGCGCGCACCCTAAAAGAAAAAGTCTATGGTGAGCGGATCGTGTTGTTTGCCCCATTGTATGTGGGGGACCTTTGTACCAATAATTGCCAGTATTGTGGTTTCAGGGCATCCAACAAAGATGTGAAACGCATTACCCTGAACGAGCAGGAGCTGATTGGGGAAACAAAAGCCTTGATTGAGCAGGGACACAAGCGGCTTATTCTGGTCTATGGTGAGCATCCCAAGTATTCTGCTGAATTTATCGCTGAGACTGTAGGTATTGTTTACAACGTAACACACGGCAACGGGGAGATCCGCCGGGTGAACATCAATGCGGCTCCTTTTGATATCCCTGGTTTTCGAACCATCAAGGATGCGGGTATAGGCACCTTTCAGATCTTTCAGGAAACCTACCATGAGCCCACCTATAAGCGTGTACACCTTGGGGGTATCAAGCGCAACTATGAATGGCGCCTTACGGCACTGGACAGGGCGCAGGAAGCCGGTATAGATGACGTGGGCATTGGTGCCCTTTTTGGCCTTTACGATTGGCGTTTTGAGGTCATGGGGCTCGTGCGGCACGTAAACCACTTTGAAGCAGTCTACAATGTGGGTCCACATACCATTTCATTCCCCAGGATCCAAAACGCCTTGTCCCTGGACATCGACAAAGCACACCTTGTGAAGGATGATGAGTTTATCCGCCTGGTCAGTATTCTCAGGCTTGCCGTTCCGTATACCGGCATGATCCTGACGGCACGGGAGCCTTCACATACCCGCGACCAGATCCTCCGTTTCGGTGTCTCGCAAATTGATGGTGGCACAAACCTGGAGCTCGGCGGATACTCCAAGGGCAAGCAAGAAACCCAGGATTTAAGCAAGGGACAGTTTCAGATCAATGACAACAGGTCGCTTAGTGAGATCATGGATGAGCTGATCAATACCGGCTATATTCCATCATTTTGCACGGCTTGCTACAGACTTGGACGCACCGGTGAGCATTTCATGGAATTTTCCGTCCCCGGATTCATCAAAAGGTATTGCACACCCAACGCCTTGCTGACCCTGGCAGAATACCTGGAGGATTACGCCTCGGAAGAGACCAAGCAAGCCGGCTACAAGCTCATCAGCAAGAAGATCGAGGAGCTGGGTCAGGAACAAAAGGTAGCCAGGTTAAAGGAAAAAGTGGATAAAATCAAATCAGGACAAAGAGATCTGTATTTTTAAAAATCACCCGATTATGCAAGAAACCATGATTCTTGGCATTTTGGTGTTTGACCGCATCAAGGAAGCCGGCAAGACACAGGAAGTTTTAACCAGGCACGCGGAAGTGATCCGTTCCAGGCTTGGTTTTCATGAGCTTGATGATCACACGTGCAGCCGCGTGGGTACCATATTGTTAATATTGCAGGGAAAACCTGATAAATGGCAGGATTTACGTAAAGAACTAGCCGAAATCGGCGGCGTGGAAATCAAAGAAATGAAGTTTGATTATTTGTTCAAATAAAACATGATATCATGTCGGAAATCAGAATATTAGGTGTGATGGTTGAATCCAGGACAAAAGCAGCTTTAAGGGTACAGGACATCCTTACAAAATACGGATGTACCATACGCACCCGCCTTGGTTTGCATACCTTGCAAATGGAAGATTGTGAAAACTGCGGGCTGATCATCCTGGAACTAACCGGTAGCCAGGAAGAGTGCATGAGACTGGAAAATGAATTGTGGAAATTGGAAAATGTGAAAGTACAGAAGATGGTGTTTTAACCTGTATTAATCAGGTAAATCATAGGGTATTATTCAGCAAAACAAATCAAAATCACATGGCTAAACTGGTACATTTTTCCGAGGCAGCCTCACTGGCACTGCACGCCATGGTGTTGATTGCCAAATCGGAAAATCATATCAATGTCAACAGCCTCGCAGAGGAAATGGGGGCTTCCAGGAATCACCTGGCAAAAGTGCTGCAGCAATTGGTCAAACAAGGATACCTCAAATCCGTGCGCGGACCCAGTGGAGGATTTATACTGAGTAAGTCCTCAGAGGATATCAGTGTGCTGGAAATATATGAGGCCATCGAAGGCAGGATTGATGTCCCTGAATGCCCGTTAGACCGTAAAATATGTCCTTTTGACAAGTGCCTGATGAATGGCCTGGTCAATGATGTGACCATGCAGTTTAAAGAATATTTTCAAGAACAAAGCCTGGAAGATTTTGTTGTACGCTCGTGAATTGTGCAATTACTATAAGGACTTACAACCAATTCTTTCTCCAAACAGCCATCCCGTTTTATGATCGCTGAAGCTGCTACAGACATCAACCAGGTGCTCATTGCGCTGGGATTGACCCTTTTTGCCGGGTTGTCTACAGGCATTGGCGGCGCCATTGCCTTTTTTGCAAAACGTACCAATACCAAGTTTCTTTCCGTTGCGCTGGGTTTTTCTGCTGGCGTAATGATTTACCTTTCCTTCGTAGAAATATTCCCTGAGGCCAAAGCAATCCTATCGGAGGAAAAGGGCGTTCATGCGGGATATCTCCTCGCCGTGCTGGCCTTTTTTACGGGCATGATCTTCATTGCCATCATTGACAAGCTGGTGCCTGAGTTTGAAAATCCACATGAATTGAAGAGGGTAGAGGAGATGCACGAACCGGAGCGCAAGAAAAACAGCAAGCTCTACCGCATGGGCATGATGTCGGCCGTGGCCATTGCCCTCCATAATTTTCCCGAGGGACTGGCGACCTTTATGGCGACCCTGCAGGATTTCCGGCTGGGACTGCCCATTGCCATCGCCATTGCAATCCATAACATCCCGGAAGGCATTGCCATTTCGGTGCCCATTCACCATGCGACCGGCAGTCGCAGAAAAGCCTTTTTGTATTCTTTCCTTGCCGGACTGGCAGAGCCAATTGGTGCGCTGGTGGGCTTTTTTATCCTGTTGCCCTTTCTCAACCAGGCCGTTTTTGGCTTTTTGTTTGCAGCAGTTGCCGGAATCATGGTCTTTATCTCCATCGACAACCTCTTGCCGGCAGCACGTGAATACGGAGAGCCCCATTTGAGTTTGTATGGGCTAACCGGTGGCATGGCCGTCATGGCTATTAGCCTGGTGTTCTTTATTTGATCTGAAAATTTCCGGGTGGTCAACCCTCATGATCCAGAAAGGCACGTACCTGGTCATTTAACAAGGCCATCATCTTTCGAGAAAAGTTGTTATAATAACGTTTCTGCCGAAACCCCATCACCCAACGAATGCCCTGTATGGCATTGGTGAGAAAGATCTCATCAGCCGCGAGCAGGTCGTCGGGCGAAACTGGGCAAGCCTTCACCAGGATGTCATTATCCGTGGCCAACCTACAAATCACCTGTTGCATAATGCCTTCAACAGCACCCTGATCAGGTGCAGGAGTGATCAGGCGTCCGCCCTTTACCAAAAAGATGTTGGAGCTGGTGGCTTCGGCGACAAAACCCTCTTCGTTCAATATGAGGATGTCGCCCAGGTCTTTGTTGCGCTTGTAAATGCTCGCCAGCACGTAGAGCTGGGCATTAATGCTTTTCAGCGACGACAGCATGTTGGCTGGCTTACGGATCTCGGGATAGATGCCGATAAGCAGGCCTTTATTATTCAGTTCGAATAAACCTTGGTCCAGGCCTTCAGACTCGATCAAAAAAGCAGCATTGTTGGTAATGGGGGCGTAGCGGCCGCCATCTTCACGGAACAAGGAAAATCGCACCCGCGCGTGGCATCCTTTGCCATGGTTGGTCGTGGACAAGGCCGTGATCACCTCTTCAAAGTAAGGCAAGGCCCATTGCTCTGGGAGGTTTAGGCAGAGCGTGGCAGCAGCCTTGGTTACACGTGCAAAATGTAAAGGTGCCCACAATACCCGGCCACCAGCGACACGAATGGTCTCAAAGACACCGTCACCATATCTGAAAGCCCTGTTGGCAGGTGATAGCGCAAACGCATCTTGCTGGATAAGCTGACCATTGAGCGAATACATCTGTTTTGGCCGTTAAAAACGGGTTGTTGTTGTCATGCAGGATAAAGTCCGGGCCGTAGAAATGATGTGACCTGCATTTGATCAAAATTTAATGTTCAGGTTTTCAAAAGTGTCATCCTCAATGATATCAATGGCCCTGAGGAAAGCATCATTTTCCTGCATCATTACCTGTGTAAAAGCGGCAAAATCAAATAAATTTCTGGCAATAAGCGCTTTTAGCTGATGTTTCATGTAGCTTTCCGCTTCTTCATCCAGGTCTTCATCAACCTCCAGGTCCTGATCCGCTGCGTAGTCATAGAGTTGATCCAGCAGCGCGCGGTCAGCTTCGAAGCGATCGATATAAGTTTCAATATCGGGGTATGATTCTGAAAGCCTTTCCCGATGCCGGTTGGTATACTCGATCCCAAAATTGTTCAGGATGCCCCTGCGCATCATCCTGGAATAAAAGTCACTGACTTCCGCCGTATCGAGGGGAATAAAAAAGTCAGGCATGATGCCACCACCACCATAAACAACGCGTTCATTGATTTTGGTGAAATACTTCAGGGAATCCGGGAAGGTGATGTTTTCCGGGCTTACGAGCTCCCCACGGGAGAGTCTGTCGGATAAGTCCTGGTAATATTCTTCACTGCCCTGGTCGTATGGTTTTTGAATACTTCTTCCAGTGGGGGTATGGTACTGTGCGGTAGTCAACCGGATTGCAGAGCCATCAGGGAGTTCGAATGGCCGCTGCACAAGGCCTTTGCCAAAGGTGCGTCGGCCAACAACCAGGCCGCGGTCCCAATCCTGGACGGCACCCGATAATATTTCACTGGCCGAGGCGCTGCCCTCATTCACGAGCACGACCACCTTACCTTCCTGGAAATTCCCCCTGAAAGTACTTTCAAACTCCTGGCGCGGGGTAGCATGCCCTTCCGTGTATACAATGAGATGGTCGCGATCGAGAAACTGGTCCGTAAGGTCGATGGCCACATCCAGATACCCACCGGAGTTGAAGTTAAGGTCAAGGATCAGGTGCTTCATGCCCTGGTCAAATAGCTGCTGGCTTGCTTCGCGGTATTCACGCATGGTGGTCCTGGAAAAACGGTTAAGCTTGATGTATCCGATTTCAGGTGTAGCCATGAATGCAGCATCCAATGAGTTGATAGGGATCCGGTCACGGGTGATTGTAAAATCCAGCAACTCATCAGCACCCACACGCTTAATGGCCACATCTACCCTGGATCCACGCTCGCCGCGCAAATGGTCCTGTACAAACTGGTTGCTGATATCGCTGCCATAAGCTTGTGCTCCATCAATCTTAATGATCTTGTCACCGGGCAGGAGGCCGACTTCCTCAGAGGGTCCGCCGGGGATCGCACTGATGACCACAATGGTGTCATTGACCAGGTTGAACTGAATGCCAATGCCTTCAAAGCTGCCTTCGAGGGGTTCCTCAGCACGCTGCCTGTCTTCCGCAGACAGGTATACACTATGGGGATCCAACTCCTTCAGAATGCCCTTAATGGCATCTTCTACGAGCTTGTCTGCATCCAGTTCTTCAATGTAAGCGAACTCAATGAACTGTATGGCGCGCTGAAGTTTCTCAAACTGCTCTTGCTTGACCTGCGCATGTGCCGCAGATTGTATAAAGAAAATGGCGGCAAATGAAAGGATCAGGTAACGGAGAAATCGATTTGTTTGGTTCATTATACTTGTCTTTTCTGCTTCTGAAATAAATTGTCGGTTGCAATAATTTTTTTAAGAGATCCGCATGGTCCTATGAAAAAAAGGAAACTATGCGTATTTTTGTTCAAACAATTACAAAAACGGGGCCAAACCCCGGGCATTCAAAAAGAAATATAGGGCATTGGAAATATCAAGCCACAAAGGTAAAAAAAAGCAGGAACAAAGCCGGATGCTGGCAAGCGTCACTTTCCCACTTGCCTTTGTATTGGTGTTGTGGCTGGTGAAAAGCATCACAATGCTGTTTGGTTGGGAGATCTATCATTACGGCATTTATCCACAGGATTTCGGCGGACTGAAGGGCATCTTTTTTTCTCCCTTCATCCACGGAAGCTTATCACACCTTGCCTCCAACTCGATTCCCCTGCTGGTGCTGGGAAGCGCCCTTTTTTACTTCTATCGTGAAGTCGCACCCCGTGT
>Ga0207421_10001560_pt1 | contig 29255 bp, 27 predicted proteins | sample SodLakKL_010_SED_4_FD_187542 | JGI IMG/M metagenome (GOLD analysis project Ga0207421, IMG submission 187542) | Alkaline sediment microbial communities from Lake Tanatar, Kulunda Steppe, Russia - 8KL_010_SED (SPAdes) (version 2) | ecosystem: Environmental > Aquatic > Non-marine Saline and...
TCGCCTGGGTGGCATTCAGCGGCTGGTGGACCGCCCCACCGCGCCCCGTCACCGGCCTGGATGAGGCCCCGCCCGCGGCGGACATTCGGGTGCTGTCTGCTGCCGATGTGCCGCCTCATTCGTTACCCCGCCAGCCGTCTCCGGCCACTTCGCCGCCGCCGGCGGTTCCGGTGGGCGACGCGGTTCCGCTAATGGCGCCGCCGGAAACCGATCCGGGTGGGGCAGACGAAACGGGCGGGACCGCTGATACGGCCGAGGACGCCCCCAGCGATGATGCGAAGCCGGATCCGCCGCTAGTCACGGACCCTGAGCCCGAGCGGACCTCAGAGCGGGATCCGGAACGACAGTCCACCGATGGTGGGATTGGCGCCGAAAGCGATTCCGGCCTGGAGGATGCCCGCGAAGTCGCGGAGGCGACCTGGGAAGCGGCGCTGCGTCGCCACCTCATGGCCTTTCGGGACTATCCCCGACAGGCCCGTCTCCGTGGGCTGGAAGGCACGGTGACCCTGCAGCTCGCCGTGGACGACACCGGCGCCATCGAGGATTTTCAGCTGCTGGAGTCCAGCGGTCACGGGCTGCTGGATGAGGCGGTTCGTCGCATGGTGTATCAGGCCAGCCCGGTGCCGGCGCCACCCCCTGGCGCCATGACCGGACCCCGGGCGACGGTCACGGTACCGGTTAGGTTCGCCCTTACCCCCTGACCCCCCGGGGCAGGCACAAAAAACCCGGCGACGTGCCCGCCGCCGGGTTTGGGTCTGATTGCTCCCGTGGTGCGTCAGCGCTCGCCGGCGAAGGCCGAGAGCAGCTGCAGCAGGCTCAGGAACAGATTGTAGATGGTCACGTACAGTGTGATGGTGGCCATGATGTAGTTGGTCTCACCGCCGTTAATGATCTCACCGGTCTGGTAGAGAATCAGTGCGCTCATCAGCACCACGAAGGCGGCACTCACGGCCAGCGACAGGGCCGGCATGGAGAAGATGATCGCGACGATGGCGCCGGTGAACGCCACCAGCACACCCGCCAGGATGAAGCCGCGCATGAAGCTGAAATCCCGCTGGGTCGTCAGCGCGTAGGCAGACAGCCCCAGGAACATCACGCCAGTGCCGCCCATGGCCATCATGACCAGTTCGGCGCCGTTGGCGAACGCGGTGAGATAAAAGCTGATGATCGGCCCGAGGGTGAATCCCATGAAGCCAGTAAGCGCGAAAACGCTGACCAGGCCCCAGACGCTGTTCCGCAGGGCGGTGGTGAGGAAAAGCAGGCCGAAATAGCCGGCCAGCACCAGCACCCAGTGCACCGGTGGCGCATTGGTCGCCATGGCCACGCCGGCCATGGAGGCGCTGAACAGCAAAGTCATGGCGAGCAGCGCATAGGTATTGCGCAGCACCCGGTTGGTTGCGAGGACCGATCCGGCCCCTGTGGTCCGGCCGGCGGTTACCGCGCGAAAGTCCTGAGCCATCGAATCACCTCCCGTGAGTGTTTGGGCATACTCTGCAACATTGCCATTAGATCGCTCCAGTGTCACGTTGGTTCATTCGCCTTTCAGGCCGCCATGGCGGCTTGCAGGCCACCCGTAAAAGCCTTAACTTCCGCCACCCCGGTGGTTACCCAACGAGAGAAATTCCGTGAATATCATTTGCCTGGATCTGGAAGGGGTTCTGGTCCCCGAAATCTGGATTGATTTTGCCGATCTCACGGGCATTGACGCGTTGCGGGCGACCACCCGGGATATCGCCGACTACGATGAGCTCATGCAGATGCGTCTCGCCGAGCTGGACCGGCATAACCTCGGGCTGCGTGACATCGAGGCGGTCATTGACCGGATGGCGCCCCTCGACGGCGCGCTGACATTTCTCGATGGGCTCCGGGCCCGCTACCAGGTGATCATTCTGTCGGACACTTTCTACGAATTTGCCCGGCCCCTCATGCGCCAACTGAACTGGCCGACCCTGTTCTGTCACACCCTCGAGACGGACGAGCACGGACGCATCAGCGGCTATCAATTGCGAATGCCGGATCACAAGCGCGCGGCCGTGGAGGCGTTTCGTCAGCTGAACTTCAATGTGGCCGCCGCCGGCGATTCCTACAACGACACCGGCATGCTGGGTGCGGCCCATCACGGATTTCTGTTCAATGCCCCCGATAACGTGATCCGGGACTTCCCCGACTTTCCGGTGATGGGCGACTATGCCGCCCTGTCCGAGGCCATTAGCGACAGGCTCGATCAATCATGACCCAGACGCCCACTCGGGTCGCATTGCTCGCCGACACCCATGGTTTCCTCGACAACCGGGTGGCGGACTGCGTCGCCGAGTGCGACGTCGCCGTTCATGCCGGAGACATCGGTGGCGCCGACATTCTGTTTGCGCTCCAGCCCCGGGATACGGTGGTTGCCATCCGCGGCAATAACGATGACGCGGCACACTGGGCGGACGGCGAGGAGGACATCCTGGCCACACTGGCCGCGGAAGCGGTCGTGGATTTGCCGGGCGGGCGGCTCAAGGTGGTCCATGGCGACGACGGCGGCAGTCTCGAGCAGCGTCATCGGCGCTATCGCCGGCAATACGGCGACTGCCGCGCCGTGGTCTACGGCCACAGTCATCGTCAGCACTCCGATCAGACGGCCATGCCATGGCTACTCAACCCGGGCGCCGCTGGCCGCACCCGCACCTATGGCGGCCCCGGCTGCATGATTCTGGTCTGCGGTGAGGAGGGCTGGGAGCTGGAGACGCGGCAGTTCGAGCCGAAGAGTTATCCGGGACCGCGAAAACGATCAGGGGACGGCCGAAAGGCACCCAACCCGCGGCGGGATGGCTGACAACCGAGGATCCGGTCAGCACCGGCGCGAAGCGGCACGCATCGCTCGGCGTGATGCGCCCCTGAAACCGACCTATGCCCTGGACCTGCCGGTCCTGGCCCACGCCGAGACCATTCGCGAGGCGGTCCAGTCCCATCAGGTGGTGGTCATCTGTGGCGAGACCGGGTCCGGCAAGAGCACCCAGCTGCCAAAGCTGATGCTGGAGCTGGGGCGGGGCATCGACGGCATGATCGGCCACACCCAGCCAAGACGAATTGCCGCCCGCAGCCTCGCCAGCCGCGTTGCCGAGGAGTGCGGCACCGAGGTGGGCCGTGGTGTCGGCTACCGGGTCCGCTTCGGCGACCGCACCACGCCGGAGACCCGTGTCAAGCTGCTCACCGATGGCATGTTGCTCGCCGAGACCCAGGGCGACCGGGATCTGGCCGACTACGACACCCTGATTATCGATGAGGCCCACGAGCGCAGCCTCAACATTGACTTCCTGCTGGGGTATATCAAGCGGCTGCTGCCACGACGGCCCGACCTGCGGGTGATCATCACCTCGGCGACCATTGATCCGAAACGCTTTTCCGCGCATTTCAATGACGCCCCGATTATTGAAGTGTCGGGACGCAGCTATCCGGTGGAGGTTCGCTACCGTCCGCTGGCGGCGCTCAACGAGGACGAGCGGGAGCGGACCCTGCGGCAGGGGGTGCTGGACGCCTGCGATGAGCTGGCCGGTCTGGGTCGGGGTGACATCCTGGTCTTTCTCCCCGGCGAGCGGGAGATCCGCCAATGTGCCGAGGCCCTGCGCAAGCACCATCCGCCCCACACCGAAGTGCTGCCGCTATTTGGCCGGCTGTCCAACGCCGAGCAGCAACGGGTTTTCGCCGCCCATCGTGGCCGGCGCATTGTTCTGGCCACCAATGTGGCGGAGACGTCCCTCACGGTGCCCGGTATCCGCTACGTGGTGGACAGCGGCCTGGCGCGCATCAGCCGCTACAGCTATCGCACCAAGGTCCAGCGCCTGCCGGTGGAACCCGTGGCCCGCTCCAGCGCGGACCAGCGGGCGGGGCGCTGCGGCCGTGAGGCGCCGGGGGTCTGTATCCGCCTCTACGACGAGGCGGATTATCAGGCCCGCCCGGCGTTCACCGAGCCGGAAATTCTGCGGACCAACCTGGCCTCGGTGATTCTCCAGATGAAGCACCTGCGGCTGGGGGATATCGACGCCTTTCCGTTCATCGAGCCGCCGGACCCGCGCTATGTCAAAGACGGCCTCAAGCTGCTGAATGAACTGGGGGCGCTTAACCGCCGGCAGCGGCTGTCGCGGCTCGGGCAGCGCCTGGCCCGGCTGCCGGTGGACCCTCGACTCGCGCGGATTCTGCTGGCGGGGGAGCGGGAGGCCGCATTGGCGGAGATGCTGGTGATCGCGGCGGCGCTCTCCATCCAGGATCCGCGGGAGCGCCCCATGGATCATCGGGATGCCGCCGACGCCGCCCAGGCGGGGTGGCAGGATCGCCAGTCCGACTTCATCACCCTGCTGCGGCTCTGGAATGACTATCGGGAGCAGGCCCGGCACCTGAGCCGGCGCAAGCTGCAGGTCTGGTGCCATGATCATTTCCTCTCCCATGTTCGGATGCGGGAATGGGCCGATGTCCATGGCCAGCTGCGTGGGCTGGTGCGGGGCATGGGCCTGACCGAGAACGACACGCCGGCCCGGGGCGTGGGCATTCATCGGGCACTGCTGACGGGATTTTTGTCCAACGTGGCCCGTCGCGAGGATGGCGAGGAGTATCGGGGGCCCCGGGGCCTGAAGCTGGCGATTCACCCGGGGTCGGGGGTGGCCCGTCGTCGCCCGCGCTGGATCGTGGCCGCCGAGCTGGTGGAAACCCGCCGGGTGTTTGCGCGAACCGCCGCCGAGGTTCGGCCGGAGTGGATCGAGCCCCTGGCCACCCACCTGGTCAAGCGGCGCTACCACGACCCCTGGTGGCAGGCGGACCGGGGCAAGGTGCTGGGGCGGGAGGACGTCACCCTCTACGGTCTGCCCATCGTCAGTGGCCGCAAGATTGACCATGCCCGGGTGGCGCCCGAGGAATGCCGGGCCATCTTTATCCGTGACGGGCTGCTGGGTACGCCGCCGCCGAACCCGCCGGACTTTCTGAAGGCCAATCAGGCCCTGGCGGAAGCCGTGGAAACCCTGGAAGCCAAGACCCGACGCCGGGATGTGATGATTGACCAGCAGGCGCTGTTCGATTTTTACAACGAGCGGCTGCCGGCGGAGGTGGTGGATGGTCCCAGTCTGTCGCGGTGGCTCAAGGCGGGCGGCGATGACGCGTCGCTGCGGCTGACCCGCGAACAGCTCATGTCCAGCACCGCGGATCCGGTGGCCGAGGCTTACCCCGATCACTGGGCCATTGCCGGCGTCCGGCTGCCCCTTCAGTACCACTTCGAGCCCGGCGCGGCGGATGACGGCGTGACCGTGCGGGTGCCCATTGCGGCCCTCAATGCGCTCCCGCCGGAGCCCTTTGAATGGCTGGTGCCCGGATTGCTGGAGGAAAAAGTGGTAACCCTGATTCGGGCCCTGCCCAAGTCGCTGCGCCGCAATTTCGTGCCGGTGCCGGACTTCGCCCGGGCGGTGCTGGAATCGCTGCCGGATCGCGAAGGCTCACTGGAGGCCGCGGTCCGCCAGGAGCTGCGGCGCATGACCGGCATTGACCTGCCCGGCGATGTCTGGGAATCCCTCGAGCTGCCGGCCCATCTGCAGATGCGATTCGCCATTGTGGATGGCGACGGCCGGGCCATCGCCAGCGGTCGCGATCTGCCAGCGCTGCAGCGGGATCTCGCCGGCCAGGCCTCGGAGCGTTTCTCGGCACCGACGGACAGCGGCTTTGAAAAGGACCGGGTTCACGATTGGGATTTCGGTGCCCTGCCGGAGCGGGTGCCCTTCCAGCAGGGTGGCGTGACCCTGCAGGGTTACCCGGCCCTGCAGGTGGAGGGGGAGCACGTGGCGCTGCGTCTGCTGGACAGCCCCGAGCGCGCCGAGCTGAGTCATCGCGCCGGCGTGCGGCGGCTGCTCATGAAGCGCTTCGCGCAACAGGCCCGGCACCTGCGTCGCGGCCTGGAGGGGCTGGATCGCATGGCCCTGAGCTACCGCGATGTGGACACCCCCGAGGCGCTGAAACGGGATCTGGCGGAGGCGGCCTTCGACCGGACATTCCTGAGCGACACGGTGCCCCGGGATCGGGAAGCCTACCTGGCCTGTGGTGCGGCGGGTCGTGAACGCCTGGTGGAGGAGGGTGAACGGCTGCGGGATCTGGTCTCTGATATCCTTGCGCGCCAGGATGCCGTACGTCGGGTGCTGCGGCGGGATGTGCCCCTGGGCCTGATCGACAGTTTCCAGGACGTGCGCCAGCAGCTGGATGGGTTAATTTACCCCGGCTTTCTCCTCCAGACCCCGGCCGGGCGGCTGAGCGAACTGCCCCGCTATCTGGAGGGGATATCGCGTCGCCTGGAGCGGCTGCAGCGGGATCCCAATCGGGACCAGTCGGGTCTGGCCGTGATTGCACCCCACCAGCTCCGACTGGACGAGGCCCGGGCGCGGCATGCCCGTCGCGGGATTCGTGACGGGGCGCTGACCACGGTGCGCTGGATGCTGGAGGAATACCGGGTCTCCCTGTTTGCGCAGGAGCTGGGCACCCGTGAGCGGGTCTCCGAGAAAAGACTGGCCCAAGCCTGGGAAGCGGTGCGTTGACCCGCCCCGGCGGCCATTAACCGAAGACAAGAGGAATAACGTGCAGGACACCAACCTGATCGTCACTCGACTGGAAGACCTCAAGGGACGTGCCGAGTCCCTGAGGGGGTATCTTTGACCTCCCGGGTCAGGAAGAACGATTCGAAGAAGTCACCCGCGAGCTGGAACAGCCGGACATCTGGAATGACCCGGAGCGCGCGCAGACGCTGAATCGCGAGCGCGCGGCCCTGGAGCGGGTGGTGGTGCAGATGCGCGGGCTGCTCAGTGGCCTGGAGGAAGCCGGCGAACTCCTGGAAATGGCCCGGGAGGAATCCGATCAGGAGACGCTGGACGCGGTGGCAGTGGATCTGGACGAGCATGCCCGCACGGTGGAAGTGCTGGAGTTTCGACGCATGTTCTCCGGCGAAATGGATGCCGCCAATGCGTTCGTGGACATCCAGGCCGGCTCCGGGGGCACCGAGGCCCAGGACTGGGCGGAAATGCTGCTGCGCATGTACCTGCGCTGGATTGAGCGCAAGGGGTTTGCCAGCGAGCTCATTGAGGTCTCCGAGGGCGAACAGGCCGGCATCAAAAGTGCCACGGTGCGGGTCGAGGGCGACCACGCTTTCGGCTGGCTGCGCAGCGAAACCGGTGTTCACCGCCTGGTGCGCAAGTCGCCATTCGATTCCGGTAACCGTCGCCACACGTCATTTGCCTCGGTGTTTGTCAGTCCCGAGCTCGACGAGAACATCGAAGTGGACATTGATCCCTCCGACCTGCGGGTGGATGTCTACCGGGCCAGTGGAGCCGGCGGGCAGCACGTCAACCGAACCGAATCCGCCGTCCGGATCACCCACTTGCCCACCGGTGTGGTGGTGCAGTGTCAGAGCAGCCGCTCCCAGCACAAGAACCGGGCCACCGCCATGAATCAGCTGCGCGCCAAGCTCTACGAGCGCGAAATGGAGGCCCAGCGGGAGCAGGCGGCGCAGGTGGAGGACACCAAGGCCGACATTGGCTGGGGCAGCCAGATCCGTTCCTACGTGCTCGATCAGAGTCGTATCAAGGACCTGCGCACCGGTGTCGAGGTAGGGAACACACAGGCCGTCCTCGACGGCGACCTCGACCAGTTTATTGAGGCCAGCCTCAAGGCGGGTCTTTAGGGCCCGCGGGCCCGATCAATCAAGGGGACAGGGGACATGACCCAGGAACAGGATGAGCATCGGCTGATTGCCGATCGGCGGCGCAAGCTCACCGAGTGGCGGGAGACCGGGCGGGCCTTTCCCAACGATTTCCGTCGGGATCATCTGGCGGACAATCTTCAGCGCGAGTTTGCGGCTCATGATGCCGAGGCGCTTCAGGCGCAGCGGGCCGAGGCCCGGGTGGCCGGCCGCATCCTGTACAAGCGGGTCATGGGCAAAGCGAGCTTCGTGACCATTCGGGACATGTCTGGGGACATCCAGCTGTTCCTGCGTCGCGACGATCTGCCGGAGGGGGTCTATCAGGCGTTCAAGGGCTGGGATGTGGGCGACATCGTGGGTGCCGCCGGCCCGCTCATGAGGACCCGCACCGGCGAATTGTCGGTGCACTGCGAGGAGCTGCAGCTGCTCACCAAGTCGCTGCGGCCGCTGCCGGAGAAGTACCACGGCCTGGGCGACACCGAGGCGCGCTACCGGCAGCGGTATCTGGATCTGATGACCAATCCGGACACCCGGCATCTGTTCAAGCAACGCAGCCGGATTGTCCGGCACATCCGGGATTTTCTCGCCCGCCGGGACTTCCTGGAGGTGGAAACGCCCATGATGCAACCCATCCCCGGCGGTGCCGCGGCTCGTCCCTTCGTGACCCACCACAATGCGCTGGAGCTGGATCTTTACCTGCGGGTCGCTCCCGAGCTCTATCTCAAGCGCCTGCTGGTGGGAGGCTTCGAACGGGTTTTCGAGATTAACCGCAATTTCCGCAACGAAGGCGTGTCCACCCGCCACAACCCGGAATTCACCATGCTGGAGTTCTATCAGGCCTATGCCGGCTACGAGGAGGCGATGGATCTCACCGAATCATTGCTTCGCGAACTGGCCCGCGAGGTGGTGGGGAGTGAGCAGTTGACCTGGCAGGGCGAGGCAATCGACCTGGCGACGCGCTTTCGCCGCGTAACCGTTCGCGAGGCGGTGACCGATTACAACCCGGCCCTGGCGGGGCGCACCGCAGACCGCGAGGCGCTGGCGGAGCGGGCGGCGGAGTTGGGCCTCGCCGTGCAGCCCCAGTGGGGCGCCGGCAAGCTGCTCCTGGAAATTTTCGAAAAAACCGCCGAGAGCGAGCTCCGCCAGCCCACGTTCGTGACCGATTATCCCGTGGAGGTCTCGCCGCTGGCGCGTCCCCGGGACGACGACCCCTCAGTGACGGAGCGCTTTGAATTGATCATTGCCGGGCGCGAGATTGCCAATGGCTTCTCGGAGCTCAATGACGCCGAGGATCAGGCGGCCCGGTTCCGTCAGCAGGCGCAGGAGAAGGCCGCCGGCGACGAGGAGGCCATGCATTACGATGCCGACTATATCCAGGCTCTGGAATACGGCATGCCGCCGGCGGTGGGCGAGGGCATCGGCATCGACCGGCTGGTGATGCTGCTGACCGATGCGGCCTCCATTCGGGACGTGCTGTTGTTCCCGGCGATGCGTCCCCTGCCGGTTCAGGCCGATTCCCCCGGGGGCGGGTAGGGCAGATCGAGGAGCTGCAGCGGTCGCCCGTCGACCTGCAGACCCTCCCGTTCCGCCATCTCGATGCGCAGCACCGCCAGCAGTTCGCTGCCCTGTTCGGGGGACAACGCCGCGCTCACCACTTCCCCGGCTTCGGTGCCATCGGCCAGCGTCACCGCGCTGCCGGGGAGTGGTGGGTCATCCCCCAGCCGGGCCCGATACAGACGCCGTTTCAGCTTGCCCAGATAGTGCATTCGGGCCACCACCTCCTGGCCGGGGTAACACCCCTTGGTATAGTTGATGCCGCCCAGTGGCTCGAGGTTGAGCATGGTGGGCACAAACCGCTCCATGGTGGCCGGGGTCACGGTGGGGAGGCCGGCCTGGATATCCAGTAACTGCCAGAATGCCTGGTCGGTGGGAGTCAGGGCGGCCTGGTATCGCTCCCAGAGCGCCGCCAGCTGTTTTTCCGGCGCCAGCACCAGGTAACGGGCGGCCGGATGGCCGGGGACGCGGATGACGTGCAGGTCACCGGCGCGCACCAGTTCATTGTCCGCGCGCGGCAGCGAGCCCGCCGTTTCCGTGAGCAGGGTCTCGGCCACGGGACCGGTGACCCCCATCAGTCCCTCATCGGCGGAGAGGTCGGTGATGGCCACCTGGGCGCGGAGGATGAACATCTGCAATTTAGGCCGAATGGCTTCCAGCGTGTCGGCATCGGCCAGCAGTACCAGCCCGGTATCGCTGGGGATCACCCTGAACACGGCTCGGGCCCGACCTTTGGCGCTGCACCAGGCCGCTAGCCGGGTTTCCGTGTCGGCAAGGTCGGCGACGGACTGGGTGAGCTGATTCTGAAGGAACTCCCGGGCGTCGGGGCCAGCCAAATGCAGGAGCCCCAGGTGGGGGAGTGCGGCAACCACACCGCTGTCCCGGGCCGCGAGGGCCCAGTCCGCCGGCGTCGCCGGCGCGGATTGGCCCATGGGTGAGGCGGTCAACAGCCGATCCCAGACGGTGACCATGTCGCGCTCCTTATGCAATGCGTAATGGCAGTGGACGTGGGATAATGCCATTGATCAGCAATTCCCCGCAGCCGTGAGGACGATGTCATGAATGATGAGCGCAACCCGGATCGGCAGCCGGACTCGACCGACCATCAGCCCGTCGAAGGGTCGGACGCCCCTGAATCCACCTCAGTGGACTGGCAGAAGCCGGAGACCTGGCCGGCAGAGACCGGTGGTCAGCGTGGCCCTGAGCCGACCCGCTACGGTGACTGGGAGAGCAACGGCCGCTGCACCGATTTTTGAATGTTCGCTGCCGGTCCATTTGAACATGGTGCACTGCGGCGATCTTGTGCAGCGACCGTCCAACGGGTATCTTGGCGGAACAATTCCAAACTATCCTGCATCTGGAGAGTCGCCTGATGAGCACGGATAACCGGCCCCTGTCGCCGCATCTGCAAGTCTATCGCCTGCCCTTCACCGCCCTGACGTCCATCAGTCACCGGATTTCCGGCGTCCTGCTCTCCGGCGGAGCGCTGGTGCTGGTTTACTGGGTGGTGGCCACCGCCGCCGGCCCCCAGGCTTACGCCACCGCCAATACCATTCTGGGCAGCCTGCCGGTGCAGGTCCTGCTGTTCGCCTGGACCTTCGTGCTCTTCTATCATCTTTGCAACGGCATCCGGCACCTGTTCTGGGACGCCGGCTACGGGCTCAGCCTCGAGGCCGCGCAGCGCTCCGGGCAGACCGTCATCGGTGCGGCTGTGGCGCTGACGCTGCTCGCCTGGCTTATCGCTCTGGTCTGAGGAGGCCTGTAATGGAATATCGGACTCCGATTAAGGAAGCCCGGGGCCTGGGTGCCTCGCATCACGGCGCCTCCCACTGGTGGGTGCAGCGGCTGAGTGCCATCGCCATGGTGCCGCTGATGCTCTGGTTGGTGGTCGGCCTCGCGGCCAATTCCGGCGCCAGTTACGCCGAGGCCGCTGCCTGGCTGGGCGGCCCAATCAACTCGGTGGTCATGGTGGTGATGTTCGGCGTGCTGTTCTATCACGCGTCGCTCGGCCTCCAGGTCATTCTCGAAGACTACGTGAGTCACAAGGGCGTGCGCCTTGGGCTGGTCATCGCGGTGCGATTCCTGGCGGTTGTTCTGGCCGTGTCAGCGATCATTGCCGTCCTTAGTATTGCACTCGGAGGCTGAGATATGAGCGCCGATTACGAGATTGTCGATCACAGCTATGACGTGGTCGTGGTAGGCGCCGGCGGTGCCGGCCTTCGGGCGACCTTCGGCATGGCCGAAAAAGGGCTGAAAACAGCCTGTGTGACCAAAGTTTTTCCCACTCGCAGTCACACCGTGGCTGCCCAGGGGGGTGTGAGTGCGGCGCTGGGCAACATGGGTGACGACGACTGGCGCTGGCATGCCTACGACACTATCAAGGGGTCGGACTGGCTGGGCGACCAGGACGCTATCGAATACATGTGCCGCGAGGCGATTCCCGCGATTATCGAGCTTGAGCACTATGGTGTGCCCTTCTCGCGAACCGAGGAAGGCAAGATTTATCAGCGCCCCTTCGGCGGCATGACCACGCATTTTGGTGAGGGCACCGCACAGCGCACCTGTGCGGCAGCGGACCGCACCGGCCATGCCATCCTGCATACGCTCTATCAGCAGTCCATGGCTCACCAGGCGGAGTTCTACATCGAGTACTTCGCGCTGGATCTGATCATGGAAAATGGCGCCTGCCGGGGTGTCATCGCCCTCGAGCTTGCCACCGGAAAAATCCATCGCTTCCGAGCTCATATCGTGGTTCTGGCGACCGGGGGCTACGGCCGAGCTTGGTTCTCCTGCACGTCGGCGCATACCTGCACCGGCGACGGGGGTGGCATGGTGCTGCGGGCCGGGCTGCCGCTCCAGGACATGGAGTTCACCCAGTTCCACCCCACGGGCGTGTACGGCGCCGGCTGCCTGATCACCGAAGGCGTTCGCGGCGAAGGCGGGTATCTCACCAACTCCGAGGGCGAGCGCTTCATGGAGCGTTACGCGCCCAATGCCAAGGACTTGGCCTCGCGGGACGTGGTGTCCCGCTCCATGACCATCGAGATTCGGGAAGGTCGGGGTGTGGGTCCCAATGCCGACCACATCCACCTTCATCTCGAGCATCTCGGCCCCGAGGTGATCAATCAGCGTCTGCCGGGCATTGCCGAGACGGCCCGCATTTTTGCCGGCGTGGACGTCACCGAGGCGCCCATTCCGGTTCTGCCCACCGTCCACTACAACATGGGCGGTATCCCCACCAACTACCGGGCCGAGGTCGTGGCCCCCCGGGACGGCGACCCGGACGCCGTGGTGCCGGGCCTGATGGCCATCGGCGAAGCGGGCTGCATTTCGGTGCATGGCGCCAACCGGCTGGGTTCCAACTCGCTGCTGGATCTGGTGGTCTTCGGGCGAGCCGCCGCCATCCGGGCCGCTGAGATCGTGGCCGAGTGCGGCGAGCACAAGCCGCTGCCGGCGGATAGCGCCGATTATGCTCTGGGGCGGCTCGACCGGCTCCGCAATGCGGACGGCAGCGAGCCCACCGCCAAGGTGCGCGAGCGCATGCAGAGCGTGATGCAGCAGTACTCGGCGGTGTTCCGAACCGCGGAGACCCTCGAGGAGGGTAGTCGCCAGATCCACGAAATCTATCAGTCGCTGGCTGACATCAAGGTGGTGGACCGGTCACTGGTCTGGAACACCGACCTGGTGGAAACCCTGGAACTTGAGAACCTGCTCGGCAATGCGGTGGTGAGCATGGACTCGGCACTCAATCGACAGGAGAGCCGGGGTGCCCACGCCCGTGAAGACTTTGCCGACCGTGACGACGAAAACTGGATGAAGCACACTGTGTCCTGGTTGCAGGACAGTGGCAATGTCCAGCTTGATTACCGCCCGGTGCACATGACGACGCTCACCGACGAGATGGAAGTCATCCCGCCGAAGAAGCGCGTGTACTGAGACAGGAGGCATTTGCCATGGCCCAGTTTGTTCTTCCCCCCAATTCCCGGATCAAGGAAGGCAACCACCACGCTGCCACCGACGCCACCAACACCCGCGTGTTCAAGGTGTATCGGTGGGAGCCGGACAGCGGGGAGAACCCGCGTCTGGACTCCTATGAAGTCGATCTCGATACCTGCGGGCCGATGGTTCTCGACGCGCTGGTCAAGATCAAGAACGATATCGATCCCACACTGACCTTCCGCCGCTCCTGCCGAGAGGGGATCTGCGGCTCCTGCGCCATGAACATTGACGGCAGCAATACGCTGGCCTGCACCAAAGCCATTGAGGACATTAAAGGGGATGTTCGCATCTACCCCTTGCCGTCCATGCGGGTGGTCAAGGACCTGGTGCCGGACATGACGCATTTCTATGCGCAGTACGCCTCTATCCGGCCCTGGATCCGGACCGAGACGCCGGCACCACCGGATCGGGAGCGCCTGCAGAGCCCCGAGGACCGCGAAGAGCTCGATGGTCTCTACGAGTGCATTCTGTGCGCCTGTTGTCAGACATCCTGCCCCAGTTACTGGTGGAATCCCGATCGGTATCTCGGCCCGGCGGTGCTGCTGCAGGCCTATCGGTGGGTGGCGGACAGCCGCGACGAGGACACTGGCGGCCGGCTCGACGATCTGGATGACGCGTTCAAGCTGTATCGCTGCCATACCATCATGAACTGCGCGTCGGCCTGTCCGAAGGGGCTCAATCCCGCCAAGGCGATTGCCGAGCTGAAGCGATTGATGGTGGCCCGGCAGTAGCCACACAACGTGAGCGAGCATTCCCGGCTGCGCTGGCGGTGTCGGCGTGGCACCACCGAGCTTGATCGCCTGCTGACCCGATTCATCGAAGCGGAGTCAGACGGCTATTACTCGCTGGACGCCACCGGTCGGGAGCGGTTTGAGCAGCTACTGGACACCGAAGATGACCAGCTGATTGACTGGCTGGTCAATGGCCAACCACCCAGGGAAGATGAGCTTGCCGACGTCGTTCAATCCATCCGTGCCGCCTCCGGGCTTTGCGATTGAAACCACCCGGCCCCTTCTCATTCTGCTGCTGATTCTCGTTGTCGTGGTCACGGCGATGCTATGGATTGTCCCGGGCATCGAGTGGGGGCTTCGGGCGGTGCTTTTGCTCGCCACCGCCGGAATCGGTATCCGGATCGCTGGCCGGCACGGCCGGGCCGGCTCTGACCGCATCACCCGACTTCAACCATTGGGCGAGGGCTTCTGGCGTTTTGAATCGGCCAACGGCCACTGCTGGGTGGGCCGACAGGGCGATGCCATCACCAGTCCAGTGATCACCATCATTCGTATCGGCGGTTGGCCGTGGCATCGCTGTGCGGTAGTGCCCGCCGGTGCCATGGGAGCCGAGACCCACCGTCTTCTGCGCCGATGGGTGCGGGGATGTTAGGGTTGAGCAACTGGTGTGGCGGAATGGCCTCGGGTTTCCGCTGAACTTCGAGGCCAGTTACGGGTCACTAGTGCCTGGCAGCGTCCGGCTGCCGGGGCATCCGGGCGTGGAGGCACGATGAGCACGGCTAATGCGGACAGGGAGTTGGTCAAGCGGGTCCAGGCCGGTGACAAGCAGGCCTTCGACATGCTGGTGCTCAAGTATCAGCACAAACTGGTCAAACTCATTTCGCGCTATGTTCATGATCACGCCGAGGCACTCGACGTCTCCCAGGAAGCCTTCATTAAGGCCTATCGCGCCATCCCGAACTTCCGCGGCGACAGCAGTTTCTACACCTGGCTCTATCGGATAGGCATCAATACGGCCAAAAATCACCTGGTGTCCCAGGGACGCCGTCCCCCGGATAGCGATATTGATGCACAGGATGCGGAACGATATGACATCGAATCGCGTCTCAAAGATCAGGAGTCTCCCGAGGCGCTGGCCCAGCGGGATCAGGTGCAGGCAACCGTGATCAGCGCGATTGAGGAGCTCCCCGAGGATCTGCGCGTGGCCATTACGTTGCGTGAGTTCCAGGGGATGACCTACGAGGAGATTGCGCAGGCAATGGAATGCCCCATAGGAACGGTGCGATCACGGATATTTCGTGCTCGTGAAGCGATTGACCGGCGGCTGCGGCCGCTGATTTCAGACATCGGTGGGTGAATGGCGATGCAGGACAACAAATTTGAACCGATTTCGGCGGTGGCGGACGGCGAGCTCGACGCCGACGAGTTGCGGTTTCTTTTAAGGAGGGTGGAGAGCGACCCGGAAGCCCGCGAAGCGCTGGGTCGGTATCACGCCATGAGCGCGGCGGTACGACATGAGTATGTCCCCGGCGCGGATAGCCTGGCGGATCGGGTTCGGGCCAGTATTGATGGCGAACCGGCTCACACGGCACCTGAGGCGTCGGCGCAGGCCGGCGGCGCCACCGGCCGGTGGCTGCGCCCCGTTGGCGGGATGGCCATCGCGGCGAGCGTGGCCCTGGGCGTGCTCATCGTCGGGCCGACGTTGTTCGATGCCGGCAATCCCGCGCAGGGGCCGGTGTCCGAGCCGTCCGTGGCGGTCATTCAGGGCGCTCCCTTCGAGGGACAGCTTGAGCGAGTGGCCACTTCCAGTGGAGGTCAGTCGGCCGCCACCGGTGCGGTTCCCATCGCTTCCGCCTCCCTTGACGCTGAAGCCCGGCAGCGGCTGAACGCGTACTTCGTCAACCACAGCGAATACGCCGCGGACGGGCAGCTGGGTACCTCATTGAAATATGCGCGCATCATGGGACATGGCAGTGAGCGATAAAAGGCTGCTTCGGTCGTTTATGGCGGGGATTCTGGTCTCGGTCATGGCGGCCGGTGCTTCTGCCCAGTCGCCGGAAAGCGCCGAGGACTGGCTGCGCTGGTCCCAGGAGGCGCGCAGCCAGCACAGTTTTGTGGCGGAATTCCTGTATCAACATCAGGACCACGTCGACACCATGCGCATCTGGCGCTCCGCTCACCCTGACGCCGGGGTGCAGGAGCGACTGTTTTCCCTCTCCGGCGAACCCCGGGAAATCATCCGCGACCACGAAGAAGTGACTTGCGTGCTGCCCAGCGCCCAGGCCGTGATGGTGGATAGTCGGCACTGGCAGGCGCCGCTGGATGCCCGCCTGCCCGACAGCCTCTCTGATCTCGAGCCACACTACCGGGGCCGTGTGATTGGCGAAGACCGGGTCGCCGGACGACCAACCCAGCGAGTGGCCATCCTCGCGGAAGATGCGATGCGTTATGGCTATCAGCTCTGGTTTGACCAGGAAACCGGACTGCTCATGCGGGCGGAACTGGTGAGTTCGGAGGGAGACGTGCTCGAGCGGGTCATGATGCTGGACATGGAACTGCGCGACGGGCTCGAGCCCACAGAACTGATGTCCCAGTTACCCCAGGAAGGATTCGAGCGAGTCACTGCTCGGGCCACACCATCGGCGGACGACCAACCGATTGACACCTCATCCTGGTCGGTCGCCGACCTGCCGGACGGGTTCCAGCTGCACATGGAGCGCGAGCAGGCGCTACCCGGTCGAGACCAGGCCGCCCGGCATCTGCTCTTCAGTGACGGCATCGCCACGGTTTCCATTTACATCGAGGCAGAAACCCCCGACGAAGGAATGCGCGGGGCTTTACGGATGGGTGCCATGAATGCCTACACCACCACCCTAGATGGCTACCAGGTCGTTGCCCTTGGCGAGGTGCCGTCTTCCACCGTTGAGCGGATGGCGACCTCACTTCAACGGGCCGACTCCACTTCGAACGCGAGCCACTAATCATGCAGCATTTTCTTGCCGGCCGCCGGGTCTGGACGACTCTCGTTTCTCTGCTCATGGCGGCGGCGCTCTACGGCGCATCGGCCGGGGCGCAGTCATTGCCGGACTTCACCGGGCTGGTGGAGCAGAACAGCCCGGCGGTGGTGAACATCAGTACCACCCAGGAAGGGCGCCCGGCCCGGGGCGGGAATCGCCGCCTGCCGGATATCCCGGGAATGCCGGATCTGCCGGACGACCATCCATTCCAGGATTTCCTTGATCGCTTCATGGACGAAGACGGCGCGCCACCGAGGCAGTTTGACACCCGGTCACTGGGCTCGGGGTTCATCATCTCCGAGGATGGTTACATCCTCACCAACAACCACGTGGTGGATGGTGCCACCGAGATTGTGGTTCGACTGAATGACCGGCGTCAGATGACCGCCGAGCTGGTGGGGGCTGACGAGCGAAGCGACCTGGCACTGCTCAAGGTCGACGGCGAGTCGCTGCCCACGGTGGAAATCGGCAGTTCATCAGACCTGCGTGTGGGTGAATGGGTGCTGGCCATCGGCTCGCCCTTCGGCTTTGAGTATTCGGTGACTGCGGGCATTGTCAGTGCCAAGGGCCGCAGTCTGCCCACCGAAAACTATGTGCCGTTTCTCCAGACCGACGTGGCCATCAATCCGGGCAACTCCGGCGGGCCGCTGTTCAACCTCGATGGCGAAGTCATTGGCATCAACTCTCATATCTACAGCCGCTCCGGAGGGTTTCAGGGCATTTCCTTTGCCATCCCGATTGAGCTGGCGGTGGATGTGGCCGATCAATTGCGGGATGCCGGCACGGTCAGTCGAGCCTGGCTGGGCGTGGTCATTCAGGATGTCACCCGGGACCTGGCGGAGTCCTTTGGCATGGATCGCCCGGAGGGGGCTCTGGTGGCCCAGGTGATGCCCGGATCACCGGCGGCCAATGCCGGTTTCGAGTCGGGGGACGTCATCGTTGAGTTCAACGAGCGTGAGGTGCCGAACTCTGGCTCGCTCCCACCCATGGTCGGCCGTACACCCGTGGGTGAAACCGTGCCGGTGGTGGTGGTGCGGGACCAGGAGCGCCAGACCCTGCAGGTCACCCTGGAGCAGTTGCCGGAGGAAACCACTCGGGGCGGACCCGCCGAGCCCAGTGGTGATTTCGAGGAGCTGGGTTTTTCCGTGGAGCCGCTGACGGATGACGCCCGCAGCGCGCTGGACCTGGAGCCGGAGGTCACCGGCGTGATCGTCTCCGAGGTCATGGGTGGCGCCGCCGCCGAGGTGGGGCTCTCTCAGGGGGACGTTATCACCCGGGTCAATCGGGAAGACATTGAAAATGTCATGGACCTGCGGCGCTTGCTCAGCGACGTGCCCAGCGGGCGGAGCGTTCCCCTGCTGGTGATGCGGGACGGCAGTCAGCGCTTCCTTGCCCTGCGTATGCCCTGATGGGTATCGTGAACGGCTGAGCGGCGGCATGCCGGGAATTCGGGGCCGCAGCAACAGAGGTTGCTGCGGCCGCTTTGTTTGGCCAACCGGCAACGGCCGGCACAGGTTTACATGGATCAGATCAGAAATTTTTCCATCATTGCCCACATTGACCACGGCAAGTCGACCCTGGCGGATCGACTGATCGAGCGATCCGACCGGTTCAGCAAGCGCGAGATGAATGCCCAGATGCTCGACTCCATGGATCTGGAGCGGGAGCGGGGCATCACCATCAAGGCCCAGAGCGTGTCGCTCGATTATCAGGCCCGGGACGGGCGGACCTATCAGCTGAACTTTATCGACACCCCGGGGCATGTGGACTTCTCCTACGAGGTCAGCCGCTCGCTCTATGCCTGTGAAGGGGCTCTGCTGCTGGTGGACGCGGCCCAGGGCGTGGAAGCCCAGAGCGTTGCCAACTGCTACACCGCCGTGGAACAGGGTCTGGAAGTCATTCCGGTGCTGAACAAGATCGATCTGCCCTCGGCGGAACCGGACCGGGTCGTTCAGGAGATCGAGGAAATCATTGGGCTGGACGGCACCGACGTGCTGCCCATCAGTGCCAAGACCGGTATCGGCATTGACGATCTGCTGGAGTCCATCATTCAGCGGATGCCGGCGCCCCAGGGCGATCCCGACGGGCCGCTGAAGGCGCTGATCATTGACTCCTGGTTCGACAACTACCTGGGAGTGGTTTGCCTGGTTCGGGTATTTGATGGCGAGCTTCGCCGGGGTGACCGCATCAAGGTGATGTCCACCGGCCGCGAATTCCAGGTGGACGAGTTGGGCATCTTCACCCCGCAGCGAACGGTCTGGGATTCCCTCAGTGCCGGGCGCGTGGGCTTTGTGGTGGCGGGCATCAAGGACATCGACGGCGCGCCGGTGGGTGACACCCTCACTCATGCCAAGGCGCCCACCGATGCGCCGGTGCCCGGCTTCCAGCGGGTCCAGCCGCGGGTCTTTGCCGGCGTGTTCCCCACCTCGTCAGATGATTACGAGGCCTTCCGGGATGCCCTGGGCAAGCTGCGCCTGAACGACGCCGCCCTCAATTATGAACCCGAGAACTCCGAGGCGCTGGGATTCGGTTTTCGGTGCGGCTTTCTTGGCATGTTGCACATGGAAATCGTTCAGGAGCGGCTGGAGCGCGAATACGGTCTCGATCTCATTACCACCGCCCCCACCGTGGTCCACCAAGTGCTGGACAAACAGGGTGAGGAGCACGCCGTTCACAACCCGTCGGAGCTCCCGCCGGTTAACGCCATCGACGAAATCCGCGAGCCCATCATCATGGCGAGTATTCTGGTGCCCCAGGAGTACGTGGGCGCGGTCATCAAGCTCTGCGAAGAAAAGCGCGGCGCCCAGAAGGGCATGCAGTACGTCGGTAACCAGTTGTCCCTCGAATACGAAATGCCCATGGGTGAGGTGGTGCTGGACTTCTTTGATCGGCTGAAGTCGGCCACCCGCGGCTATGCCTCCTTCGATTACGAATTCCGGCGATTCCAGCCCGAGCGGCTGGTGAAGCTGGACGTGCTGGTCAATGGCGACCGGGTGGACGCCCTGTCGGTGATCGTTCATCGGGATCAGGCCGAGAGCCGGGGGCGGGATCTCACCGAGCGGCTTAAAGAGATCATTCCGCGACAGCAGTTCGAGGTTGCCATTCAGGCGGCGGTGGGCACCAAGGTGATCGCCCGCTCCACGGTCAAGGCCTTGCGCAAGAACGTCACCGCCAAGTGCTATGGTGGTGACATTTCCCGCAAGAAAAAGCTGCTGGAAAAGCAGAAGCAGGGCAAGCGGCGCATGAAGCAGGTGGGCTCGGTGGAAATTCCTCAGGACGCCTTCCTCGCCGTCCTTCAGGTGGACAACAACAAGTAGAGACGGAGGGCGGCACCCGCCATGCTGAATTTCGAGCTATTGCTGGTCGTGCTGACCGTGGTCAGCGGGCTGGTGTGGGTCTTTGACCGCTTCCAGCGCAAACGACGGCCGCCCGGCGCCGCCGTCAACTGGTGGGTAGATCTGGGGCGTTCGCTGTTCCCGGTGATCCTCATCGTGCTGGTGGTGCGTTCCTTCGTGATCGAACCCTTCCGCATTCCCTCGGGCTCCATGCTGCCCACCCTGGAGGTCGGTGATTTCATCGTGGTCAATAAATTCGGGTATGGCCTGCGGGCGCCGGTGACTCGGGATCTGCTGGTGCCGGTGGGGGAGCCGGAGCGGGGAGACGTGGCAGTATTCCGCTATCCCGTGGATCCCTCCCAGGACTACATCAAGCGCATCGTGGGTCTGCCCGGAGACGAGGTCACCTATTTCGGAAAGCGCCTCATTATCAACGGCGAGGCGGTGCCCGTGGAGTCACTGGGCGGCTGGCAGGAGCGCGACAGTCTGCGGTTATTCCGCGAGCAGCTCGGCGACGACTGGCACCGGGTGGTGATCGATGACACCGCCCCGGATCGCGGCTTCAGTCTGACCGTCCCCGAGGACAAGTTCTTCGTGCTGGGGGACAATCGTGACCGCAGCAGTGACAGTCGATTCTGGGGGCCGGTGCCGCGGGACCACATGGTCGGGCAGGCCTTTTTTGTCTGGCTGAGCTGGGATGGTGGCCCCAACTGGTCACGCATGGGGCGTCGCATTGACTAGCCATGGAGAGCCGGTGTCCGTCATGAAAGAACTGCGCGCCCTGGAGGAGGGCATCGGCTGGACCTTCGGCGAGTCGGATCTGCTGCGTCAGGCCCTCACCCATCGCAGCGCCAGCGGCCCCAACAACGAGCGACTGGAATTCCTCGGCGACGCGGTTCTCAATTTCGTGATTGCGGATGAAATCTACCGGCGCCGCCCGGATCTCCGCGAGGGCGAACTCAGTCGTCTGCGTGCCGCGCTGGTCAACAAGAATGCCCTCGCGGCCATTGCCCGCGACACCGGCCTTGGCGGGCATATCGTGCTTGGCAGCGGCGAGCTGAAAAGCGGCGGTCGGCGACGGGACTCCATTCTTGCCGATGCCCTCGAGGCCCTGATCGGCGCGGTTTATCTGGATGGCGGGTTCGAGGCGGGGCGCGATCTGGTCCTGCGGCTGCATACCGATCATCTGGACCGACTGCCGGAAATGGAAGCTCACAAGGACGCCAAGACCCGGCTGCAGGAGTATCTGCAGGCCCGGGGCCTCGAATTGCCAGCCTATGCGGTGGAGGAGGTGAGCGGCCGGGCCCACGAGCAGGTGTTTCATGTGGTCTGCACCAGTGAGGCGCTGCAGCAAGCCGGCGAGGGCCGGGCCGGCAGCCGCCGGCAGGCCGAGCAGGAGGCGGCCGCCGATCTGCTTCGGCGGCTCGGCAGCCATAACCATGATCCCGGGGAGCCCTCATGAGCGATGAGCGTTCGGCCTATCAGCCCGTCGGCTTTGTCGCCCTGGTGGGACGGCCCAATGTGGGCAAATCCACTCTGCTGAATGCCCTGCTGGGCCAGAAGGTGAGTATCGCCACCCGCAAGCCCCAGACGACGCGGCATCGGATACTGGGCATCCATCACCGCCCGGATGCCCAGATCATCTATGTAGACACCCCCGGGCTTCACGAAGGTGGCCGCACGGCCATGAACCGTTACATGAACGACGCGGCCGGCAGTGCCCTGGCGGATGTGGACGTGGTGGTCATGCTCACCGAAGCCCACCGTTGGACTCCCCAGGACCAGGTGGTGCTGGAGCGACTGGAGCGGGTTCGCTCCCCGGTGATCGCGGTGCTCAACAAGGTGGATCGGACCGCCGACAAACAGCGTCTGCTGCCGGCGATTGCTGAAATGGATCAGCGCCGGGAGTTTGCGGCCGTGGTGCCGGTGTCCGCGACCAAACACGACAATCTGGACGCGTTGGAGTCGGCCATCATCGCCCGGCTGCCCGAGGGGCCGCCGCTGTTTCCACCGGAGCAAATCAGTGACCGGGGTGAGCAGTTCATGGCAGCGGAGCTGATTCGCGAGCAGTTGATGCGGCATCTGGGTGACGAGTTGCCCTATGCCAGCACCGTCGAGCTCGAAGCCTTTGAGCAGGAAGGCCGGTTGCGGCGCATTGCCGCCATCATCTGGGTGGAGCGTCCCGGCCAGCGGCGTATCGTTATCGGCGAAGGCGGCGAGATGACCAAACGCATTGGTGCGGCCGCCCGCCGGGAAATGGAGCGCCTTTTCAAGGCGCGGGTTTATCTGAAGCTCTGGGTCAAGGTGCGTGAGGGCTGGTCCGATGACACCCGCATGTTGCAGGCACTCGGCTATCGCGAGGAGTAGCGGCTCCCATGGGCCGTGATGCGGTCCTGGAGCCCGCCTTCGTGCTCCACGGGCGGGCCTATCGAAACACCAGCCGACTGCTCGAAGTGCTGTCCCGCGACCATGGCCGCATCGGCCTGGTGGCCCGGGGCGCGGCCGGGCCCCGCTCCCGTCTGGCCGGACTGTTGCAGCCTTTTCGTCCACTGGCCATGACCTGGCGGGCCCGCGGCGAGCTGGGCACCCTGCAGACGGCGGAGGCCGCCGGTGCGCCGCTGGCCCTGCAGGGCCGCCGCCTGGTCAGCGGTTTTTATGGCAACGAGCTGCTGATCCGGCTGCTGGGCCGGGAAGATCCGCACCCGGGGCTTTTCGAATGCTACGTGGGCTATCTGGAGGCCCTCACCACGGTGAGCGATGAGGCGGTGGCCGTGCGTGCCTTCGAGCGGGATCTTCTGGGTCTGCTGGGCTACGGGCTCGCCCTGACCGTGGACGCCGACGATCGGCCGGTGGTGCCCGAGGGCTGGTACCGGTACGATCCCGGCCGGGGCGCGGTGCCCGTGGCAGGCCCGAACGGCGGCGGCGTGATCGTTTCGGGGGACCTGCTGACCGGGCTGGCGGCACCCATGCCATCACCGCAGGTGGCTCGGGCCAGCCGAGCGCTCATGCGTGCCGTGATGGCGCCGCACCTGGGTGACCGGCCCCTGAGAAGTCGAGAGTTATATGCCCGCTACCCCACAGGAGGTCGCCAACATGGCCCATCATCAAGGCAGTCTTGAGCCGTTGCTCGGCGTTAATGTCGATCATGTGGCGGGCCTGCGTCAGGCTCGTGGCACCCGCTATCCCGATCCGGTGGCGGCCGCCGCCATGGCCGAACAGGCCGGGGCTGATGCCATTACGGTCCATCTGCGGGAGGACCGTCGGCACATCAACGAGCGGGACGTGGCACTGCTGGCGCAGACCCTGCAGACCCGGATGAACCTGGAAATGGCCATTACCGACGAGATGATCCAGCGGGCCATCGACCTGCAGCCCGCCGATTGCTGTCTGGTCCCGGAGCGCCGCCAGGAGATCACCACCGAGGGGGGGCTGGATGTCGCCGGGGATCCGGAGCGCTGTCGCCAGGCCTGTCAGCGCCTGGCCGAAGCGGGCATTCGGGTGTCACTGTTTGTGGACCCGGAGCCGGCCCAGTTGCAGGCCGCCGTGGACGTGGGCGCTCCCGTGGTGGAGCTCCATACCGGGGCGTTTGCCGATGCCACCAGCGACGGCGCCATTCACGAGGAGTTCACGCGGCTTCAGGAAGCGGCGTCCCTGGGCCAGTCCCTGGGTTTGCAGATCAATGCCGGGCATGGTCTGCACTACCACAATGTCGCGCCGATCGCCGCCATGCGGGAAATCACCGAACTCAACATCGGTCATGCCATCATCGCCCGGGCGGTGTTCAGTGGCCTCGACGCCGCCGTCCGGACCATGAAGCAGCTGATTCGTGAGGCGCGGCATTGAGCATTGTCGGTATCGGCACCGACCTGGTGGCGGTGTCCCGGCTCGAGGCCATGCAGCGTGACCATGGTGACCGGCTTGCGCGGCGTTTACTGGCCGACTCCGAGCTCGGGGAGTACCAGCGCCTGATGGCAGCGGGCCCCCGGTCCGCCGCTGCCTTCCTGGCCCGCCGGTTCGCGGCCAAGGAGGCGGCCGCCAAGGCGCTGGGATGTGGCATTGGCGCGGACGCCAGCTTTCGGGACCTGATGGTGGGCCACAGCCCGGCCGGCGCACCGACGCTGGAACTGGCGGGTGCGGCCGCCCGCCGGGCGGATGCCTTGGGCATCCGCCAGACTCACCTGAGCATCAGCGACGAGCGAGATTACGCCCTCGCCATGGTGGTCATGGAGCGCTAGTCAGCGGCTTCACTGGCCAGCACCTGCTCCAGCCACTGCCCGTTCAGTCGGTCACTGAGTCGGTTCTGCTGTTGCCGGGCTGACAGGTTGTCCAGATCGATCCACGTCAGGGGCTGGTCCTGACCCGCGCAGGAGAACACCGGCCGCGTCCGCTCGCCGGTTTCCGGGTCGATCTGCCACTGCAGGCACTGAGCACAAACGCCCTGGAGCATGCACTGCATGGGGCTGCCCACGGTGCCGAAGGCATCGCAGTCCGGGGCCACCAGCGCTTTGAGCTCGCCCTGGACGGCGTTCTGGAACCCCTTGAGCAGCCCCGTGCCGCCCATCACCATAATGCGATCCACATCACTCAGCGGGATGCCGCCCTGCTCGGGGCCGATTTCGCCCGCCCCGTAGCGACGCACCACATCGATCATGTCGGTGGCCTGCAGACTGATGTCCTGGGGGCGTCGCGGGGTGATGGTTTCCTCCTTGGCGGTGCACCAGATGATCTGATCCGCGCCGGCCTCCAGCTCGTCCTGATGATCCACGTCGCCGGCGGCGCCGAAGGCCGCCACGTAGAGCACCCGATTGCCGGCGGCACGCAGCGCCGCGCCAATGTCCAGCATCACCGCCGCCCCCCAGCGGCCGGCCACCACCATGATGGTGCGGTCGGTGGGCAGGTCCGTGGGTGCGCCGGTGGGCCCCATGAGCACCAGGGGATCGCCGGGCTGCAGTCGGCCCACCAGCTTGGGACCCGCTCCCCATTGCAGCACCATGAGCCGGATGCAGTCGTTCTTCACGCCGGTCCCGGACACGGTGATGAGCGGGATCTGCAGTCGCGTGTTGTTGACCACCGGCGACAGGGATTCGAAGGTCTGGAGGCGGAAAAACTGGCCGGCCCTGAAATTGCGAGCCGCCATGGGGGCCCGGACCCAGACTTCCACCATCGCCGGATTGTCTCGATTGACCTCCACCACCCGGGCGGTGAAAAGATCGTCCATGGTGTCGAGGAATGCCGGGTGAGACTGGTCCGTCGCCGGCGTCTCGTGGCTCATGGCCGCCATGACATAGGGGTAGGTGCGCATGCCCGAGGCGATGGCCTTTACCACACTGCCATGGAAGGCCGGATGGGTGTCGCCGATGAAGGTCACCCGCCGTCCGCCCTCGTTATAGGAGGTGAACGGGCCGAACACCCGGGACTTGACGTGATCGGCGTCATCCACCGGCTCCAGCCCCTGCTCGGTGAGGGTGTGGGGCAGGAAGTGGTTGCCATTCAGCTCGAAAGTTTCGGGCCGTTCGCGCTCGTAAATGGTGTTGGGCACCGTCCCCGCGGCAATGAAGATGGCCCGCGCCGCCAGCCGGCGCTCGGATCCGGTGGGCGCCCAGCGGCCCTCCACCGACTTGAGCTCGCGGCAGACCAGTCCGCTGACGTGGCCGTACTCGTCCACCTCGGCGTGGAGGGGTTCCACGCCCTCGGCATAGTAGAGGGCCTCCTCGGTGGCCTTGGTCACCTCTTCGTGGTTGCGGACATAGGCCGGCGAGTCGGTCATGCCCTTGCGATAGGCGACGGTGACGCCGCCCCAGGCGCGCACCAGGGCATTGAAATCGGGTTCGCGCTCTTCGGCGGCCGCGCGGGCCCGTTCGGCGCGGATGGCGCGCCCATGGTCGATGAATTCCGCCAGGGTTTCCCGGTCTTCGTCATTCATCCCCTGGGTGACGGCCGCCTCGCCCAACTGCTCGGACAGCCGTTCGTAGCGCTCCAGCACCTTCTCCACCTGCTTGACGTAATACGCCTGCACCTCGGTGGCGGTATCGATGCCGGTGAGCCCGCCGCCCACCACCACCGCCGGCAACCGGACCTGCAGGCTCGCCAGGCTGGAGGACTTGGCCGCGCCGGTGAGCTGCAGGGCCATCAGAAAATCACTGGCCTGGCGCATGCCACGGGCCAGGCTGTTACCCATGTGCACCACCCGCGGCAGGCCGGCACCGGTGGCATTGACCACATGATCGAATCCCAGCGCCCAGGCGTCTTCCAGAGTCACGGTGCCACCCAGGCGAACGCCCCCGTAGACGCGGAAGTTGTGCCGCCGTGCCAGCGTCAGATAGATGAGCTTGAGGAAGTTCTTGTCCCAGCGCACGGTGATGCCGTACTCGGCCACTCCGCCAAAGCCCATCAGAATGCGCTCGTCCAGATCTTCCTGCAGATCCGCCCAGCGCTCCACCGGCTGATTGAGCACCGACTCGGGCAGCGGCTCGATCTTGAGCCCGTCGACGCCCACCACCGCGGTGCCGGTCATCGTCAGATGATGGGCCATGGTGAAGCCGGCGGGCCCCATGCCGGCCACCAGCACCCGTCGGCCGTTGTCCGGCTGCTGCAGATACTGCTCGCGGCGCAGGGGGTTCCAGCGGGTTAGCAGGTGGTAGATTTCCACGCCCCAGGGCAGGTCCAGCGCATCGGTGAGCACGCCGGTCTCGATCTGTGGGATATTGACTGGGTCCTGCTTCTGGTAAATGCAGCCCTTCATGCAGTCATTGCAGATGCGATGACCGGTGGCCGGCGCCATGGGGTTGTCCACCATGATCATCACCAGCGCCGCCAGGTTGTAGCCCTCCCGGCGCAGCACGTGCATTTCCGAAATCTTCTCTTCCAGCGGGCAACCGGTCAGGGTGACGCCCAGCGGATCCTGCTTGAAACCCAGCTCCGGGCTGCCCTTCTTCTCGGGAAAGCCCCGGGAGCAGAAGTCGCCTTCGTGGTCATGGCAGTAAATGCAGTAGTGGACTTCGCTCTGGATGTCCCGCTGACCCATGCGGCCATCGGTGAGCGAGAACCCGTCCCGCGGTCGCCAGCGTTGGGGGTCGGCCTGACGGCGCCGGACGCCGTCCACTTCCACCGCCTCGGTGGGGACCAGGTCAAAGTGGTCGATTCGCATCGGCAGACGGAAACTGGCCCAGCCGGCCACCCGGGCCTGGCCTTCGGCGGTCTGGCGGGCCAGCTTGCACCAGGCGGTGACGGTCTCGATGGCCTCGGCGTTGCGGTCCGGGTCCTCCAGCAGGGCCATGGCGTATTGGGCGATGGCCGCCTCGTCGTCGCCATCCGGCACCTCGCCAACCGCGGCTCGCAGGGTGTTATCCAGGGCTTGAAATGACTGCTCCACGGGACGGCGATGCTTCTTGACCCGCTTCTGCACGAAGGCCTGCTTGAACTGCATGACCCCATCGTCTTCGAGAATGGCCTGCCGGTCCGCCGCCAGTCGCCCCTCAATACCGAACAGGCGCCCGATAAAGGTCTCGACGTAGGGGCCGAGGGCAATCAGCAGCTCGCTGTTTTCGGTGCCGGGCAGGTCACTGTCCCGATCACGGTAGTCCAGCAATTGCTCAGCCAGGGTCGGATTCTGCTGCCGCAGCCCGTCCAGAAAGGCGGCGTCCACCCGGCTCAGGCCGTCGCGGGTCTGGAGCGTCTTGAAGTCGAGGCCGTAGCGGCCCAGGGCGTCATTGAGCGTCATGATCCCTCTGTACCAATGAGTTTTCTGAACCCGGTAGCGTGCGCGCCCGGGCCAAGTACAACAAGCCAGCCGCCGCGCGGTTTTCCGGTCCCGCGGGCAGGACAGCATCGGGCATGGCTGGCCGGGTTTATTCGTCTGGCTTGGCAGGCGCTGGCTGAATGGACGTCACCTTGGCGTCCAGGGTTCCCTGTCCCAGTCGGGCCTGGATGGAGTCGCCGACGGCCAGCTCGCCCGAATCCCGTAGGATACGCCCATCGTCGCCATGGCGCACGATGGCATAGCCGCGCTCCAGAGTGGCCAGGGGGCTGACCGCCTCCAGCGCCCGGGCGTTTTCCTGTAGCCGACCACGGCGCTGGGTGAGCCCGGCGCGCATGGCGATGGCAAGTCGGGTGGTGAGCGTCTGGCAGTGGGACCGATGTTGGGCCACGGCCCGGCCCGGATTGGCGGTCCGCAGTCGCTGGGCGAGGTTGGTCACGCCCAGAGCCCGGGCATCAAGCCGTTGCCGAAGGGCCCGGGTCAGGCGCAGCTCCAGCTCGTCCAGGCGCTGACTGCGCTCCTGCAGTCGCCGGCCGGGATGCTGGGCCTCGAGGCGGCGGGTGATCCGGTCCAGCCGCTCACGTCGCTGATCCCGAAGCCGGCGATGCCCTTCAACCAGGCGTCGCCGAAGTTGGTGAAACGTCTGCCCCAGTGCCGCGCCATCCGGCGAGAGCTGTTCGGCGGCGGCCGACGGCGTGGGCGCCCGATGGTCGGCCACCAGGTCGGCGATGGTGATATCCACCTCATGGCCCACGGCGCTCACCACCGGAATGACTGAAGCGGCAATGGCGCGGGCCACGGCCTCTTCATTGAAGGCCTGCAGATCTTCCAGGGAGCCACCGCCCCGACTGACCACCAGCACGTCCACGTCCCGGCGCTGATTGGCGAGGGCGAGGGTGGTGACAATGTCCTGCGCCGCTGCGGCGCCCTGCACGGCCACCGGATAAATCAGCACCGGCAGTGCCGGGAACCGCCGGGCCAGCACGCTCAGGATGTCGCGAATGGCCGCCCCGGTGGGAGAGGTGACAATGCCCAATCGGCGGGGCAGTGCCGGCAGCGGCTGCTTGCGCGCCGTCTCGAACAGGCCCTCGGCCCCGAGGCGACGCTTGAGTGCTTCAAAGGCCTGCTGCAGGTCGCCACCGCCGGCGGGTTCCATGT
>Ga0207421_10001564_pt1 | contig 29187 bp, 24 predicted proteins | sample SodLakKL_010_SED_4_FD_187542 | JGI IMG/M metagenome (GOLD analysis project Ga0207421, IMG submission 187542) | Alkaline sediment microbial communities from Lake Tanatar, Kulunda Steppe, Russia - 8KL_010_SED (SPAdes) (version 2) | ecosystem: Environmental > Aquatic > Non-marine Saline and...
GGGGGTGGCGACAGTCTGTCTCAGATCGCCGATTAATCGTATGGGGGCATTGGAATTAAGAATAACTTCTAACTCTTTAGTCACTCTCGGAAACGGACACTAATCAATTAGAGTCACCGTCGAATACCAGCGATACCAGCTTCCGCTGGGCCGCTCGCAAATGGTAATGGTATGTTGGCGGCGTCACCTCGAGGGCGGCAGCCAGGTCCTCGCCCGTGCTGTCCCGTGGCCATGCGAAGAAGCCGCTGTAGTGGGCAGCCTGCAGTGCCTCGTGTTGCTTCTCGGTCAGTCGGTCCTCGAGGCGGGCATCGAAGCCCATCCCAGACCGGTCCGGATCGGACTGGCGCTGTGCGGTGAGTTCCGTCTCAGGATACTGCTCCTGGACGGCCTCGACGAGCGACCGAACGTCGATCCGACCCGGAACCGAGAGGGTCACCGACGTTGTTCCGCCGGCGGTGGTTGCGGCCGTCACCCGAGCGTCGTACTCCCGAAGAATCTCTACGAAGGGTGTTGATCGGGTCGTGATCTCGAACAGCATCGGCTCGGCATCGTCGCTGACCACCGACACGGACTCGATCGCAGCCCACTGATCGGGGGTCTCGAGCAACGACTCGCCTGCTGACCCGTTGACCGAGACGAACAGCACCGTCTCCGCAGTTCGGTCGATGATTCCCTCGAGTTCGAGGTCGGCTCCAATCGAGTCTCCCAGGCGGTTGAACAGCAACCGGTCACTGGTGCACTCGAGTTCGAGTTCCACTCGAGAGTCCGCCACCATCGCCTGCGTTCGCTCGACCGACCGAATGGCGTGGCCGATGGTCTCCCCGAGTTCGTCGAGGACCTCCCGTTCGCTTTCGCTGACGGCATCGGCACGGGGTGCGTGTATCACGACTGCCCCGTACTCCCGGTCTCCTCCCACGAGTGGGACCGCAATCACCGTCTGGTAGCCGTAGGTCAGCGCGGCCTTCCGCCTGCCGTCCCACCCCGGCTGGTCGAGAACGTTCTCGACCACTGTGACCGACCGCGTTTCGAGTGCGCGTTCGATCAAGCCCCGTTCGGGAGCCTGCTCGCCCTCCTCGCGAACCTGGTCGATGAACGTCACGTCGATCCCCGCCCACTCGGTCGGTTCGGTTTCGACCCGGTCGCTCGAGACGACCCACGCACAGAGATATCGGTCGGCGTCGGCCAGCCGTTCGCACACGCGAGTCTCGATTGCCTGTCGGGTCGTCGCCTGGGCAACCCCACGGTTGATCGCCCGCACGATCTCGTTGGTGTGATTGAGGCGCGTCAACTCCTCGTTTTGCTCGGTCAGCGTCCGGTCGTGTTCGCGCAACAGCTGCTCGCGCTCGGCTCGATCCAGTGCGGCTTCCGTGTTGGCTCCCAGAATGGACAGCAGTTCTTGCATCGATTCGTCGAAGCCGTCGCCGCGTTCACTCCCTGCGACGATGACTCCGTGAGTGCCGAGTGGAACCACCAACTCGCTTCTGGTCCCGAGGTCGAGGTACTCACCGGCTGCTATCGCGTGCCTGTCGGCCTGGTACCTGTGCTCGCCCTCGGAGAACGCCTCCCAGATTATCCCCTCCCCCCGTTCGATCGTCTCGGCCGGGCTGAACGTGCCACTTGTCTCGGCCGTCGAGACGACGTGGGTGAGCGTTCCCGCCACCGGTTCGAACCGGTAGGCTGCCACGATCGGTACCTCGAGGATCGTCTGGGCGGTGTCGACGGCCGCCTGGTACATTTCGTCTTTCGTCCCTGCCCGCATCAGGTCCCGCGTCGTCTCGTGGAGCGTCCTCAGCGTGCGCTCGTAGCGACGCTCGCTCTCGCGCAGTTCGGTTTCGGTCCGGTACTGGGCGACGGCATTGGTGACCTGATTCGCCAGCAGGGTGAACCGGTCCCCTCCCGGTCGCTTCTGGAGGTACTGGGTGACCCCAGCTGCGATTGCCTCGCTCGCGATTTCCTCGCTGCCCTTGCCCGTAAAGAGAATAAACGGCACTGCCGAATCGCGCGATCTGACTGCCTCGAGCAACTCGAGGCCGTTCATCTCGGGCATGTCGTAGTCGCTGACGATGCAATCGACCGACGACCGATCGATGACCGCCAGTGCCTCATCGCCACTTGTGACTCCCGTAGCCTCGATGCGATCGTCCTCCCGCTCGAGCATCGTCGCCGTCAACTCGGCGAAGTTGGCCTCGTTGTCGACGACGAGGACCGTGATCGATTCACTCATCTCGAGTCACCCCGGTGACCCGTCGGTGGACGGTGGTCTCCGTCACCCGGTGGCTCGGGAACGACAGCGGTCATCACCGGGAGCAGGCGCGGTGGTCACTAAAGGATTAGTGTTCCGTAGCGTTCATTGGTGGTTCAACGGCATCTGCGTGTCAAGTCGGCAGCCGTCTGCCCGATTGAACCCGCAACTTCTCGAACCTGCACTCATACGTATCAGTGTCGTCTCTTCCCGGCGATTCAACTTCCTTCCGCTCACTTCGCTCGCGTCAGTCAGTGGACTTGCCCGTAACCAGTGACAGTAAACCGTATCAGAGAAGCGCCCGAGGCGGGATTTGAACCCGCGTCACAACCGTGACAGGGTTGTATGATGGGCCACTACACCACCCGGGCTCCCTGCAATCAATCGTTTCCCGGTGGCAGTATTAAGACTTTCCAATCGTGGACGGTGTGGTACGTCGCCACCCGACACGCTCCTGTCGATCGGTTTCACGGATGTGAGCCAATGATATGAGAATCAAAATTATATCGCTGTGTAATTTTCTTGTTGACATATGTCTGCAATCGAGGTCACTGGTGTCTCCAAACGATATGGTAGCCTCCTCGCGCTCGACCGCGTCGACCTCACCGTCGAGGAGGGGGAAATTTTCGGCTTTCTCGGGCCCAACGGAGCAGGGAAATCGACGCTGTTGAACATTCTTCTGGACTTCACAAAGCCGACCCACGGCTCGGCAACAATTTTTGGAGCCGACTGTCAGGTGAATCCGGTCGCCGCTCGAGAGCGACTCGGGGTGTTACCGGAGGGGTACGACGTGTACGATCGGCTCACCGGGCGCGAACACATCGAGTACGCGATTCGGTCGAAAGACGCCGACGACGACCCGGTTGCGGTGCTTCGACGCGTCGGCATTCGTGAGGATGGTGACAGAAAGGCCAGCGAATACTCGAAGGGAATGGCACAGCGACTGGTGCTGGGAATGGCACTGGTCGGGGAACCGGACCTGCTCTTGCTCGACGAGCCGACGTCCGGACTGGACCCCAACGGGGCCGCCGAGATGCGACGGATCATCGAGGCGGAGAACGAACGCGGGGCGACGGTGTTCTTCTCGAGTCATATCCTCGAGCAGGTCCAGGCGGTCTGTGATCGCGTCGCCATCCTCCAGGGAGGGGACCTGGTCGCCGTCGACACGATTCAGGGGCTTCGGGAGTCGTTGGGTGGTGGAACGAAGCTGATCATCACCATCGACGGCCACCGACCGTCGGCTCTCGAGACGGTGCGGGAAACTGCGGGTGTGGAAACGGCACGGGTGTCCGAGGACGGAACGACGCTCACGGTGACCTGTACGAACGATGCGAAGATGGACGTTCTCGTCGGCCTGCACGGGGCCGGTGTCGACGTCGTGAATTTCCGAACGGAGGAGGCCAGCCTCGAGGACATGTTCATTGAGTACACTGGGGGTTCCCGCCAATGAGGAGGGTGCAGTGGGGCCCCATCGCCCGCGAGGAGGCCGCACTCCTCCTTCGTGCGCGGTCGGCTCGCTGGCTCTTTGGCCTCCTGATCTTCGTGTGCGTCGCTGGGGGCTATCTGTACCCCGTCGTCGGCCCTGAGCCACATACGACGGCCCGGTTCAGCAGCTTTCTCATCGGCTGGCTCACGACGTTGGTCCCGCTCATCGGCCTCCTCATTGGCTACAACGCGATCTGTTCCGATCGTGCCTCCGGCTCCCTCCTGTTGACGCTCTCGATGCCGTACAGTCGCCGCGATCTGGTCGCTGGCAAACTGTTCGGCCGGATGGGGCTCTTCGCGGCTACAATCGTCGGCGGGCTCTTGGCCGCTGGGGTCCTCGTGGTGTATCCCTACGGAGAACTCGTCGTCAGTCCGTTTCTCGGATTCGCGGCACTGACTGTCGGGTTCGGCCTTCTCTATACGGCCCTCGGCGTCGCCATCTCAATGGCCGTGTCGACGAAGCAGCGGGCCACCGTCCTGGCCTTTGGCGTGTTTTTCCTGTTCGTGCTCGTCTGGGATGTCCTCGAGATGGCCGTGACCTTCGCCCTGGTGCGCGTTGGGTTCATCGATGGCGAACTGCCGGGGATCGTCGCGTTTCTCTTCGCGGCGGAGCCAGGGTCCGTGTACGGGCGGCTGATCGCCGGATTCGTCGACCCTGCAGGGTCCGTCTCCGGAACCTGGTACCTCAACGAGTGGACCGCGCTCGTCCTCTTTTGTCTCTGGATCGTCTGCCCGCTTGGCCTGGCCTTCTGGCGGTTCTCGGAGTGTGATCTCTGATGAGCTGGCGAACCGTCGGGGCAAAAGACGTTCGTGATGCGGGTCGGTCGAAGACCATCTGGCTCGTCGTCGGGGTTCTCGGCCTGATCTTTGCCAGCGTGATCGGGCTCGATCTCTGGACAGAGAGCCACCTGTTCACCGATTTCACCGATTTCGTGAACACAGTGGTGAGCATTCTGGGCTTCCTGGTCCCACTGATCGCCCTCCTTCTCGGGTACAAATCGATCCTGCACGAACGAGTCAGTGGGAGTCTCGTCCTCTCGCTCTCGTTTCCACATTCCAGGCGCGACCTCGTCCTGGGTACCTTCGTCGGGCGGGCGATCGTGTTGCTCGTCCCGGTGCTGGCGACGCTGGTCCTCGTTGGAGCTGTCGGTGCCGTATTGTACGCTCCGACCGGATCGGAGCTTCTGGGGTTCATCTGGCTCGTGGTCCTGACGGCCCTCTTTGGCCTTGGATTTCTCGCGGTCGCTATCGGCCTCTCGATGAGTTCCGCGAACGAACGGCGAGTGACACTCGGGGCGTTCGGTGCCTATCTCGTGTTGGTCTCGTTCTGGGGGACGCTGGTCACGGCGGGCGTCCAATTCGTCTACCGGTTTCGAGAGGGGGCGCTGGTTCCGTTACCCGACTGGGCGTTCCTCCTGTCGCTTCTACAGCCCGCTGAGGCCTTCAATCGGCTGTTCCGACTCGGCTTCGACACGACTCGGGGGCAACGGTACGTGGCGGCCGAGGCTCCGTGGTTCGTCGAGTGGTGGATGGCCCTTCTCGTGTTGGGCATCTGGATCGTGGTGCCACTCGTTGCGGGCTGGTATCGATTCGACCGAGCGGATCTGTGAGGAGGGAGGCTGCGGAATGGTGGTGTGTGGTGGCCACCCACAACTGTTTTATCGTCGGCTTGCACACGTTCTACTATCCGCTGTACAGGCGAGTACGAATCGCCACCGACGGCCGGCCCGCGCCAGCCTCGCGTGCGCGTAACTTCACAACGGTTAAATGCCTGCCGCCGATAGTCATCTGTAGTATCTCGTGACAGCCGCTTCTCTCCCGGTAGGCCGGACCAACGACACATGGTAGACGTAAGCCAACACGAACTCGTGCCAGAGCACACGATCCTCGACGAAACGGTTCTCGAGGACGTGCTCGACGAGTACGACATCGATCGCACAGACTTGCCAAAAATCAAACGCACGGACAAGGCGCTGCCCGACGACGCCGAGGTCGGCGACGTCATCAAGATCGTGCGAAACTCACGCACGACGGATCAGGCCGTCGTGTACCGACTTGTGGTGGAATAAATGGAACTGGACAGAACACACAGACGTGACATTTCGCGGGAGTACTTTTCGAAAGAACGCCTGGCTGAGCACCATTATCGCTCGTTCAACGCCTTCCTCACTCGGGGGATGCAGGAGGTCGTTGATGAGAAGGAGACCATCGACACGGACATCGGGGACAAGGAAGGTGAAGAGCCGGTCTACGTCGAACTGGGGGACGTCCGCGTCGTTACCCCTCGAGTGCGGGAAGCCGACGGCTCCGAGGAACTGCTCTACCCGCAGGAGGCCCGTCTTCGGAACATCACCTACTCCGCGCCGGTGTTCATGGAGATGTCGATCGTGGTCGGTGAGGAGGGCGACGAGCGCGTCGTCGACTCGACGGAGACGAAGATCGGCCGGATGCCGATCATGGTCGGCTCCGAGAAGTGCAACATCGCTGGGTTCACCGACGACGAGTTGATCGAGATCGGCGAAGACCCCGCCGACCCCGGGGGGTACTTCATCGTCAACGGCTCCGAGCGCGTGTTGATGACCAGCGAGGACCTCGCGCCCAACAAGATCCTCGCCGAATACGACACGAAATACGGTGATGAGATTCAGGTCGCGAAAACGTTCAGCCAGCGCCGGGGTTATCGCGCGCTCGTGCTGTGTGAGCGAACCCGGGATGGACTCCTCGAGGTCTCGTTCCCGTCGGTGTCGGGCTCGATCAATTTCGTGACACTGGTGCGCGCACTCGGTCTCGAGTCGGACGAGGAAATCGTCCACAAGGTCTCGAACGACCCCGAGGTCGTCAAGTACATGCTCGAGAACTTAGAGGAAGCCGAGGTCCAGACCAAAGAGGAGGCAATCGAGGCCCTCGGGAAGCGCGTCGCCAGCGGGCAGGGGAAAAATTACCAGCTCAAACGGGCGAACTACGTCATCGACCGCTACCTCCTGCCCCACCTCCACGAGGATGGGGTCGACGAGGAGGACGTTCGCATCAACAAGGCTCACTACCTCTGCCGGATGGCCGAGGCGTGTTTCGAACTCGCGCTTCAGCGGCGGGAGGCCGACGACAAGGACCACTACGCGAACAAGCGTCTGAAGGTCTCTGGCGACCTGATGCGTGACCTGTTCCGGACAGCGCTGAACAAACTGGCCCGGGACGTAAAGTACCAACTCGAGCGGGCGAACATGCGCAATCGGAACCTCTCGGTGAGCACCGTCGTTCGCTCTGACGTGTTGACCGAGCGCCTCGAGCATCCGATCGCCACGGGGAACTGGGTTGGCGGCCGCTCCGGTGTGAGCCAGCTGGTCGACCGGACCGACTTCATGGGTGTGCTCTCACACCTGCGTCGACTGCGCTCGCCGCTCAGTCGCTCCCAACCCCACTTCGAGGCGCGTGACCTACACGCGACCCAGTGGGGCCGCATCTGTCCCTCCGAGACGCCGGAGGGGCCGAACTGTGGGCTGGTGAAGAACTTCGCCCAGGCGATGGAGCTCTCCCAGCACGTGGAGGACGAACGGGACCTGAAACGCGAACTGGCGTCGATGGGTGTCGAGGGCATCCCGGGCATCGAGGGCGTCGAACGAACGACCACGAGTGCGGACGACTGATCCATGAGTAGCCAACAACGAGAAGCCAAGGTGTACGTCAACGGGTCACTGGTGGGCACCCACCCGGACCCGAACCAGCTAGCCGAACAGATTCGCGAAGCTCGCCGCATCGGCGACGTCAGCGAGATGGTCAACGTCTCGGTCAAAGACCGGACCCGCGAGGTCATCATCAACGCCGACGCGGGTCGTGCGCGGCGACCGCTGCTGGTCGTCGAGGACGGGGAACCAAGACTGACGGAAACCGAGATCGAGGCACTCCGTGACGGCGACCTCGAGTTCGAGGATCTGGTCGATCACGGCTACGTCGAGTTCATCGACGCCGAGGAGGAAGAGGACATCTACGTGGCCGTCGACGAGGAGGACCTCACCGACGAGCACACCCACCTCGAGATCGATCCCTCGCTGATTTTCGGGATTGGGGCGGGGATGATCCCCTACCCCGAACACAATGCCTCCCCTCGAATTACGATGGGGGCGGGGATGGTCAAACAGTCGCTGGGACTCCCTTCGGCGAACTACCGCATCCGACCCGACACGCGCCAGCACCTGTTGCACTACCCGCAGCTGTCGATGGTCAAGACCCAGACGACCGAACAGATCGGCTTCGACGAGCGCCCCGCGGCACAGAACTTCGTCGTCGCCGTGATGAGCTACGAAGGGTTCAACATCGAGGACGCGCTGGTGATGAACAAGGCCAGCGTCGAACGGGCATTGGCTCGCTCGCACTTCTTCCGGACCTACGAGGGTGAGGAACGGCGCTACCCCGGCGGTCAAGAGGACCGCTTCGAGATTCCAAGTCAAGACGTCAGGGGCGCTCGCGGGGAGGAAGCATACACACATCTCGACGAGGACGGCCTCGTCAACCCCGAGACGACGGTCGACGAGAACTCCGTCCTCCTCGGCAAGACCTCGCCGCCACGGTTCCTCGAGGAACCCGACGACATGGGCGGACTCTCACCACAGAAACGCCGCGAGACGAGCGTCACGATGCGCTCGGGCGAATCCGGCGTCGTCGACACCGTCACCCTGATGGAAGGCGAGGACGGCTCGAAGCTCTCGAAAGTGTCCGTGCGCGACGAACGGGTCCCCGAACTCGGGGACAAGTTCGCCAGCCGTCACGGCCAGAAGGGGGTCATTGGCCACCTCGCGCCACAGGAGGACATGCCGTTCACCGAGGAGGGCGTCGTGCCCGACCTCGTGCTCAACCCACACGCGCTGCCGTCGCGGATGACCGTCGGCCACATCCTCGAGATGATCGGCGGCAAACTCGGGGCGATGGAGGGCCGTCGCGTCGACGGCACGCCGTTCCTCGGTGAGGACGAGGACGAATTGCGCGAGGGGCTCGAGGAGAACGGCTTCAACTCCGCGGGCAAGGAGGTCATGTACTCCGGGGTGACGGGTGAGAAGGTGGAAGCCGAGATCTTCGTCGGCGTCATCTTCTACCAGAAACTGTACCACATGGTCTCGAACAAGCTTCACGCCCGTTCGCGCGGGCCGGTGCAGGTGCTGACCCGCCAACCGACCGAGGGCCGTGCACGCGAGGGTGGCCTCCGTATCGGGGAGATGGAGCGCGACGTCTTCATCGGCCACGGGGCGGCCATGACGCTGAAAGAGCGCTTGCTCGACGAGTCCGACCGCGAGTACATCCACATCTGTGGCCAGTGTGGGATGAGCGCGGTCGAGAACGTCGAACAACGTCGGGTCTACTGTCCGAACTGTGACGAGGAGACCGACATTCACGAAATCGAGATGAGTTACGCGTTCAAGCTCCTCTTGGACGAGATGAAGGCGCTCGGTATCGCGCCACGACTGGAACTGGAGGACGCCGTCTAAATGATGCGAAATAGCACACCAAAAGACATCGGATCGATCAATTTCGGGCTCATGGAGCCCGAAGAATACCGGGATATGAGCGCGACGAAGATCATCACCGCGGACACCTACGACGACGACGGGTTCCCCATCGACATGGGGCTGATGGACCCTCGGTTGGGGGTCATCGACCCGGGGCTCGAGTGTAAGACCTGCGGGAAGCACTCGGGATCGTGTAACGGCCACTTCGGTCACATCGAACTCGCCGCACCGGTGATCCACGTCGGGTTCACCAAGCTCATCCGGCGACTCCTGCGTGGAACCTGTCGGGAGTGTTCGCACCTGCTGCTGACCGAGGACGAAAAGGCGGAGTTTCGCGCGAAGATCGACGAGTACCGGAAGCTGGGTCACGACTTAAACGACGTGACGAAGGCGGCGATCCGCCAGGCCCGCAAGAAGGATCGCTGTCCCCACTGTGGCGAGATCCAGTACGACATCGAACACGAGAAACCAACCACGTACTACGAGGTCCAGCAGGTTCTCACGAGTGAGTACTCCCAGCGCATCGCGGGGGCGATGCAGGGCAACGAAGCGGAAGGCATCGACCGAACGAACCCCACCGAACTCGCCGAGGAGACGGGTATCGACCTCACGCGAATCAACGAAATTCTCTCGGGGTCGTTCCGCCCGCGTGAGAGCCAGCGCAAGGCCATCGAGAAGGCACTGGACATCGACCTCACCGAAGAGGACACGAACAAGCTGATGCCCTCGGACATCCGGGACTGGTTCGAGGCCATTCCGGACGAGGACATCCGTGATCTGGGGATCGACGCCGAGCGTTCGCGCCCGGAGTGGATGATCCTCACCGTCCTTCCGGTCCCGCCGGTGACGGCTCGCCCATCGATCACCCTCGACAACGGCCAGCGCAGCGAGGACGACCTCACCCACAAGCTGGTCGACATCATCCGAATCAACCAGCGGTTCATGGAGAACCGCGAGGCGGGTGCCCCACAGCTGATCATCGAGGACCTCTGGGAACTGCTGCAGTACCACGTCACGACGTTCATGGACAACGAGATCTCGGGGACGCCGCCGGCCCGTCATCGATCGGGCCGTCCGCTCAAGACCCTCTCTCAGCGACTGAAGGGGAAAGAGGGGCGGTTCCGTGGCTCCCTGTCCGGGAAACGGGTCAACTTCTCGGCGCGAACCGTCATCTCGCCGGATCCCACACTCTCGCTCAACGAGGTCGGTGTCCCCGACCGAGTGGCGAGTGAGATGACCCAGACTATGCTCGTCACCGAGCGCAACTTGGAGGAGGCCCGACGCTACGTCGCAAACGGGCCGAACACCCACCCTGGCGCAAACTACGTTCGCCGACCCGACGGCCGCCGACTCAAGGTGACCGAAAAGAACTGCGAGGCGCTGGCTGGAATGTCCGAGGAGGCCGACCTCGACAGCTCCCAGACGGTGGGTCCCGGTTGGGAGGTCAACCGGCACCTCGTCGACGGCGACATCGTCATCTTCAATCGACAGCCGTCGCTCCACCGGATGTCGATCATGGCCCACGAGGTCGTCGTCATGCCGTACAAGACGTTCCGACTCAACACCGTCGTCTGTCCCCCGTACAACGCCGACTTCGACGGTGACGAAATGAACATGCACGCCCTCCAGAACGAGGAGGCGCGAGCGGAGGCACGCGTCCTCATGCGCGTACAGGAGCAGATCTTGAGCCCACGCTTCGGGGAGAACATCATCGGGGCGATTCAGGACCACATTTCGGGAATGTACCTCCTCACGAAGGATAATCCACGATTCAACGAGACACAGGCCCTGGACCTGCTCCGGGCGACTCGGATCGACGAACTGCCCGAACCGAGCGGGATCGACGACGCGGACGAGCCGTTCTGGACCGGCCGGGATATCTTCTCCGAACTCCTCCCCGAGGACCTGGCCCTCGAGTTCACCGGCACCGTCGGTGACGACGTCATCATCGAGGACGGCCAGCTCGTCGACGGGACGATCGCCGAGGACGAGGTCGGTGAGTTCGGCGGCGAGATCGTCGACGCGATCACGAAGCAGTACGGCAACACCCGCTCGCGGGTGTTCATCAACGAGATCTCGACGCTCGCGATGCGGGCCATCATGCACTTCGGGTTCTCGATCGGGATCGACGACGAGACGATCCCGGTCGCGGCCAAAGATCGCATCGACGAGACCATCGAGGACGCCTACGATCGGGTCGAAGAACTGATCGAGGCCTACGAGCGCGGCGAACTCGAGAGTCTGCCGGGGCGAACGATCGACGAAACTCTCGAGATGAAGATCATGCAGACGCTCTCGCGGGCGCGGGACAATGCGGGGACCATCGCCGAGGAGCACTTCGAGGGTACCAACCCCGCGGTCGTGATGGCCGAATCGGGAGCTCGAGGATCGATGCTCAACCTGACCCAGATGGCTGGCTGTGTCGGCCAGCAGGCAGTCCGTGGCGAGCGAATCAACCGCGGCTACGAGGACCGAACCCTGAGCCATTACCAGCGAAACGACCTCTCGGCCGAGGCCCACGGCTTCGTCGAGAGTTCCTACACCGTCGGTCTCGGTCCGCGGGAGTTCTTCTTCCACGCGATGGGTGGTCGCGAGGGGCTGGTCGACACGGCCGTCCGGACCTCGAAGTCCGGCTACCTCCAGCGGCGGCTTATCAACGCCCTCTCGGAACTCGAGGCCCAGTACGACGGAACGGTTCGGGACACGAGCGATACCATCGTCCAGTTCGAGTTCGGCGAGGACGGCACCTCGCCCGTGCAGGTCGCTTACGACGAGGATCACGAGATCGATGTCGACGGGATCGCCGATCGCGTTCTCGAGGAGGAGTTCGACTCGCCGGACGAACGCGAGGCGTTCCTCCACGGGCGACGCGAAATCACGAACCTCTCCGAACACGCCGATAGTCGGGGCGTTGCGCCCGAGGAGGTGCCCTCCGATGACTGAGACCAACACCGAGAGCGTGTTCGTCCAGGACTACGACGTCGAGGACGACGTGATCCTCATCGTCGAGGACAGCGAGCTCCCACGCCGGCTCAAAGACCGGGTGTACGAGACCCTCGAGGCCAAAGACGTGACGGCAGAACAGGTCCAGGACATCGTCAGTGCTGTCCAGAGTGAGTACGTGGAGACGCGGGTCGATCCGCTCGATCCCGTTGGCACCGTCAGCGCCCAGTCGATCGGGGAACCGGGGACCCAGCTGACGATGAACACCTTCCACTACGCGGGGGTGGCCGAGATCGACGTCACTCAGGGCCTGCCACGACTCATCGAGTTGGTCGACGCCCGGAAGACGCCCGACACGCCGATGATGACCGTCCACCTCGAGGGCGAGTACGCCACCGAACGCGAGCGAGCCCACGAGGTCGTCTGGAACATCGAGGCGACGAAGATCCTCGCCCTCGGTGACGTCTCGACGAACGTCGCTGACATGCGCGTGCAGATCGACCTGAACGAGGACACCCTCGAGGAGCGAATGATCACGGCCGAGGAGGTCGCCGACATCATCCAGGATAGCCTCGGTGTCGAGACCGTCCAGCAGGGAACGGCCGTCGAGTTCGGCCCTGAGGAGCCGTCCTATCGCGATCTGCTTCAGCTCGTCGAGGAACTGCGCGACATCACGTTCAAGGGTATCGAGGAAGTCTCGCGGGTCGTCATCCGTCGGGAGGAGATGGACGACGGCAGCGAGGAGTTCGTCCTCTACACCGAGGGATCGGCCTTCGGCGACGTGCTCTCGATCGAGGGCGTCGACGCCTCTCGGACGACCTGTAACAACATCCACGAGATCCACCGCAACCTCGGCATCGAGGCCGCCCGCGAGGCCATCATCGAGGAGACGAACAACACGCTCGAGGAACAGGGCCTGGACGACGTGAACGTTCGGCACCTGATGCTCGTCGCGGACATGATGACCAACGAGGGGACGATCGAGTCCATCGGTCGCCACGGGATCTCGGGATCGAAGGATTCCGTGCTCGCCCGCGCAGCGTTCGAGGTGACGGTCAACCACCTGCTCAACGCGGCGATCCACGGGGAAATCGACGAACTCAAAGGTGTGACCGAGAACGTCATCGTCGGGAAGCCGATCAAACTCGGTACCGGTGACGTCGACCTTCGGATGGGGTCGAAACCGAACAAGGCGGACTGACGGGAGACACGTTTTTCATCTCGAGGGCCACCGTCTCATGACCATCACGCTGTCGAACGACGCCCGCCAGTTCATCGCGAGATTCGAGGAGATTTCGGACGTTTCGGGGGTCGACTGTCTCGTTACCGAGTCACGGCTGGTGATCGTCGTGCCCGCGGGGCGGATGGGCGAGGCGATCGGCCCAGGGGGCCGAAACGTCGACCGACTCGAGGCCGAGACGGGTCGATCGGTCCGACTCGTCGAGGGTGCCGACGACGCCGAGGCGTTCGTCGCCAACGCTCTCGCACCGGCGGCGGTCTACAACGTCACGATCAGTCACAACGACGACACGGTTGCCTACGCGGAGGTCGCCGCCGACGACCGGGGCGTGGCGATCGGCTCGAGTGGGCGGCGCATCGAGGACACACGGACGCTCGCCGATCGGCACTTCGGTATCGACGACGTGCAACTGTTGTAGCCAGACTCGAGCGCCACCGAACTCGCCCCCGTATCGGTCATAAGAGCAAAGTGTCCGCGCTACGGACCGTTCGCTAAATTCGAATGTCGTTCGATGTGATGGGGACCGATGGTGAGAGCGGTATCGGCACCGGAGTACTCGTACTCGTCGCGCTCGGCCTGTTGCTGGGCATGACGGCCGTTGGGGCCGTCGGGGCGACGGCGACCGGCGCGGACCTCCCGGACCCACTCGAGGAGGGATGGTATCCGGACGTGGAACTGCCCGGTGAGGAGACGACGACGAGTACGGTCGAATTGGACGCCGGGGACGAGTTCTGGGTGGTCGTGGAGCACGACGACGCCCACGAGAGTGAGGTCAGGTTACTCGATCCGAGTGGCAACGAAGTTGGGGATTCGGACACCGACGCTGACTTCGCCTGGGCCTACCTTCCCGAGGCGCCGGTCGACGGCACCTACACGGTCGAGATCGACAACCACGAAGAGACCACGACAGTCGAGGTGGATGTGGGTCACGAATCCGCCACAGACGACGAACACGATCACGACGATCCCGAGGGTGACCTCGAGCCCGGGGACATCCCTGAGCCACTCGAGGAAGGGTCATACTCCGGACTGACGGTTCCGGGGAATGAGATTCTGGTCTACGACGTGGAGCTGACCGAGGACGACGAGTTCGGCGTTGGCGTGTTCCACCAGGACGAGTCCCTCGAGGTCCAGCTGTACGACCCCCAGGGTGAGCCAGTGGGTGAACGCATCGACGATTCCTCGCTGGCAGCCGTCGAGGTATTCGGGGCTCCAGAAGATGGGACGTACACCGCGGTGATCGAGAATCACGGCGACGAGACGGTGGTCGATCTCGAGGTCTATCATAACGAGATCGATTCGGGTGACGATGATCACGAGGAAGACGACGACACGGACACTCCCGAGGCTGATCTCGAGCCCGATGACGTGCCGGACCCGCTCGAGGAGGGATCGTACTTGGGACTGACGATTCCGGGAGATGAGACACTCGTCTACGACGTCGAAATGACTGCAGGCGACAATTTTGCGATGGGGGTGTTCCACCAGGACGAGTCCCTCGAGGTCGAGCTATACGATCCCCAGGGTGAGCCAGTGGGTGAACGTATCGACGATTCCTCGCTGGCAGCCGTCGAGGTATTCGGGGCTCCAGAAGATGGGACATACACCGCGGTGATCGAGAATCACGGCGACGAGACGGTGGTCGATCTCGAGGTTTATCACGAGCAGGTTGATTCAGGTGACGATGATCACGAGGACGATCACGAGCAAGAGGACGACCACGATGATCACGAGGACGACCACGATGATCACGACGACGAAGGGCCACAAGAGGTGACGGACGACATCTATACCGGTCTCTCGATCGATGCAGGGGCGATCAACACCTACGACGTGGAGGTCGGCGGCGGAGAGACGATTCTGGTCGGTGCCTTCGCGGACGACCCGGACGCCGATCTGGTGGTCTCGCTCGAAGACCCAGTCGGCACGGACGTGACCGATCATGACGCAAACGAGGACGTATACCGATCTACGGCAGGCGGAACGTACACCATTGCTGTCGAAAATCGCGAACAGACGGCACAGAGATTCGACTTGAGCGTTCTGCTCGACGACAATACCGTCGTCTTCGACGAGGCTGCCCCGACCCAATCACTCACTTTCGAGGACGAAGGTAACCACCTACACCTCCTCGAACTCGAGGATGAGGAGGCCTACGAGGTGACGGTGACGCCAGAGATTCCGGGGTCGATGGCCGCTTCGATCTCCGTGCCACACGATGGTGAGCCCGGTATAATCCTCGATGAACGAGACGAGTCGTTAGTGTACGAGGGACACGAGGGTACGGGAGAGCGTCACGTCCTCATTGTGAACGCGTTCGACAGCGATCTGGAGTACGAGGTCGATATCGTTCCTGAGGGGAGTGTCACGGAGAGCGACGGCGATGACGACGCGGTCGAAACCGACGACGAGGATGCCGACGACGATGGTGCCGTGGAGGAATCAGACGGTGACGACGCCGAGGATGAAGCCGATTCGCCGGACGACACTGACCGAGCCGATACGGAGGAGTCGTCGGACGACGCTGACGATACGGCGAGCGACGACGGCCCGACTGACGATTCCGACCTCGAGTTCGACGCAAGCGACGACGCCCCTGGCTTCGGCGCCATCGCCGCCCTCATCGCAGTACTCGGGGCAGGAATAGTCGGTCGTCGCCTCTCGACAGACGGCTGCTAGAAGCGTTGTCGCGAGTTCCCGACGAGTGTTGGTCCTCCGGTTGATGATCGGTGGGATATGGCGACGACCGACCCCATGAAACTCCTCGAGCGTCCGGGAAACTAGCTCTATCGACCTGTAACTCGCTTAGATCGGTTTAACTCCTCCTCTCGAGCCCTCTCGTGGCGTTTTAGCTCCACCGAAACGGGGCGTTTAAGTGTCCGGGACGGATAGCGACTGCCATGGCAAACGGCAAGTACGCCGCGCGCAAGCTCCAGAAGGACCGCCAAAAGCAGCGGTGGTCCGACTCGGACTACGCGCGGAGAGCACGCGGCCTGCGCGAGAAGTCCGACCCCCTCGAGGGGGCACCACAGGCCCGCGGCATCGTCCTCGAGAAAGTCGGCATCGAAGCGAAACAGCCCAACTCGGCGATTCGGAAGTGTGTCCGAGTGCAGCTGATCAAGAACGGGAAACAGGTCACCGCGTTCTGTCCCGGTGACGGTGCGATCAGCTTCATCGACGAACACGACGAAGTCACCATCGCCGGCATCGGTGGGGCGAAGGGTCGCGCGATGGGCGACCTCTCGGGTGTCAACTACAAAGTCGACAAGGTAAACGGCGTCGCGCTCCTCGAACTGGTGCGCGGAAACGCCGAAAAACCGGTGCGATAACATGAGTGCAGACGACCAACCCGAACCGGAGGCCCCCGCCGGTGGCGGCGACCTCTCGGCGAAGCTCTTTGGCACCTGGGACGTGAGCGACATCGTCTACAACGACCCATCGACCGAACGCTACCTTACGGTGACGCCCATTGCCCACACGGCGGGCCGTCACGCCAGCAAACAGTTCCAGAAATCCGAGATCAGCGTCGTCGAGCGGCTCACCAACCGCCTGATGCAGACCGAGGAGAACACGGGCAAGAAACAGCAGACGCTGAAGATCGTCCGTGAGGCCTTCGACATCGTTCACGCGCGCACCGAGGAGAACCCGGTGCAGGTCCTCGTGACGGCTGTCGAGAACGCGGCTCCACGCGAGGAGACCGTCCGCCTCAAGTACGGTGGCATTTCCGTCCCGAAAGCCGTCGACGTCGCCCCGCAGCGACGGGTCGACCAGGCGCTGAAGTTCATCGCAGACGGCACCCAGAGTGCGTCGTTCAAGTCTCCTACGCCGGCCGCCGAGGCCCTGGCCAGCCAGCTCATCGGGGCTGCGGATTACGACGTCCAGAGTTACGCGATCAGCCAAAAAGAGGAGAAAGAGCGCGTCGCGGCGGCTGCCCGCTAACGCCGGTCCGACGTTCGTTTTTCTCTGCAGATTTCACCAACTTCTCGAGGGTCACCGCTCGACGTGTTCGCCGGCGAACTGTCCCGTTGATCGATAGAAACTTGACCCCGACGCCGGAAGGCTACGCGTATCTGCTATGCTCCCCTCCACGCTTCGGCTCTTTTTCGTTCATCGAGCCCCCACCTCCTGTTTTGCGGGCGATACTGTCCCCTTCGAAAGTGGGCTCAGTACTGAGCCCACAACCGAGATCGAGGCCGACGCTGGGGAGAACTGGTCGATCCGGATTGCCGACTTCGAGCGGTCGATCCTCGAGCAGTTGCACCCCGCTGACGACGTGATCATCCTCGAGTGGGGGCTCGATGCGCCCGACGCTCGAGGTGTGCTCGATGCCGTCACACAGCAGGTGCCAGGCGCCCGAGTGCTGGTGATCACCGGGGACGTGCCCGCCGACGATCCGATCGACCGTGGCGCCGACGAGTACCTCGTGGGACCGGTCTCGAGCGAGCGGTTTCACGCCACGGTCGAACAACTCGCCCTACAGACGGCCTACGAGGAGGCAATGACCGAGTACTTTCGATTGGCCACGGAGCGGGCCCTCCTCGAGAACGAGCGTGCGGCCGGTGTAGACGTCGCCGAGCGGTACGAACGCGTGACGGCAGAATTGCGCGAGTGTCGGGAACGGGCCGGGCGCATTCGCCGGGCGTTTTCTCGGGAGGGGTTCGATCGGACCTTGCGTCGATTGCTCGGGGAGTGACGGTGCCGAACCCACGGGCGATAGGGATCGGTATCGTCGGTTCCCGGTGAGCGTCCCGACGGAGGTGGCGTGGGGTGGGGGCACTCGCCGCTACATTGTCACCCCAGGCGAACGGGCCCGAGTGTCGGTACACTCGAACGACAGTACACGATGGTGTAAGCGACAATACACAGCGGTGCGAGAAACGGCGGTAAAACCGTGATGATCTGTTGACGGTTCATTCTCGTCTCACCTTTGTTTACGACGCTCGCCCACTAGCATAATCGTAATCAGGGGGTAGTATTTCTAGCAACCTGTAGCTATTTTTCTGTTTTCTCTCACTATTCAAATATTTGCACCGCCGGGATAGAAATATGGATTCTGTGTGTGATATATTAAAATAAATTCATTACGGGCTGGTACCATGGTCCATACACACCATGTCAGACCTCAAATCGTACCTGGCGAAGCACCCACGAATGATCGGCGTCCTGTTCACGATGATGCTCCTCTTGTCCCAAGCCGGAACGGTCGTTGCGGGTCACGGGAGCACTTACCAGGGTCCCTGAAGCCGACGCGAACGATCACGCCGTTCTCACGAGTCAGGCCGGTTTGAGTCACGATGCTCGAATCGGTCGATATCGGTACTCCAGGTGAGCGTTCCATCCAGGACGACTGGCAGTTCCTCGAGGCCGAGATACGCGGCAAGCTCTCGCTCCCTGAGGTGAAACGGCCCCACCCGTTTTGGCACCAGGTAGTGGTGATCGACGGTGTCGAGATATGGCCGAAACAGGCTTCCCTTCCTCGAAATCGACGTTTCGTAGGTCTCGAGTTTGAGCGTCGCCTGCCGGTCGGCGTTATCAGCATCGGTGCTCGAAGTGCCAGTCTGAACGTGACAGACTGAAACACACCCGACTTCCGACTGGGCGATGGTCGTCATGCCGTCGCCGACGAGGCGGTACTGCTGGCCCACGAGGCTCCGTCGTTGGGCAATCGTGAGCGCGGCGTGGAGTGGATAGCCGCGATTGAGTAGCCTGGCGATGGTCGAGCCGACGTTGATCGCCCCGCTGTTGATGATGTCTCCCAGGGTCACGATGCCGCCGATGCTGCCCCGATCGATCAGGTGGAGGCCCTGTTCGCGTGACTGACAGGCGTTGAGGAGGAACGCTTTCGTTCCGACGGTGGCGATCGACTCGCCGGGCAATTTGCCGTCAGCACACTGAAACCCTGCGTCGTCGATGTGACCGATGTAGTGGACGAAGTCGCTCTCGTCCGCCAGAACGTCTCGCAGCCCTTCGCGAGACAGATTGTAGTGTTCGTTTACCGTGAACGCCAGCGCGTCCCGATCCCCGTAGATCCCGTTGACCGTCTCGAGTTCCTCGCGCATCTCTGGGTCGTTGCACACCACCTCGATCTCGATTGGGTCTGCTCGCGGCTTTCGACCGAGGCTATGGTGAAACGCCGACAGCGGTGCGGTGCTGGTGATGGCGGTCGGTTCCTCCGTCCGCCAGCGCTGGGTGATCGTCGGTCGATCCACCGCACTCGAGCGCTCGATCGATCCACCCTCGCTACGGGTCGTGGCTCCCGAAGGGGCCGACCTGGTCTGATTGTCACTGGCCCTGGCCTCGACCCCAGCACCGCCACCGCTCTGTTCGTCCGCCCGCCGCACGAACGCATCGATCGCCTCCCGTTGGTTGCGCTGGGCAGCCTCGTTTGGCTCCTCGGTATCGCGAACGGTGACGAGCGCCAGGGCATCCGCAACGAACGGGAGAAACGGCACCGATTCGGGCGTCGGATCCAGGCGCACCTCGAGTCGCCACGCCGGCCGATGGGGCTCGGTGATCTCGAACGGCACCTCGAGGTAGCGCTCGAGTTGCTCCGGGAGGGATGCGTCGTTGACCCCCTCGAGCGTGAACGGGAGGTCGGGTTCGATCGCCGCTCGTTCGGCCAGCGGGATCGGTGTCGATCCCTCGGTGCGAACGACCGCATCGAGCAAAAAGACGTGCCCGAACAGCCTCCCGACGCCCTGCTCGAGAGCCGTCGAGTCCCACTCGTGTGCTTGCCCCCAACGCTCGAGGTCGATCGACTCGCCCACACTCGGCCCGTCGTCGGTCTCGAGCAGTGCGAACGATCCCCCGTTTTCGGTGCGCAGCCGGGGAACGGGACCGGGTTCGACAGCTGCCCCGAGATAGTAGGCAAGCGGTGTCACGACGAACACCGCCCCGAGGGTCGGCGGGACCTCGATCGTGATGCCGGTGGCCGGTGGCTCGACGCTCGCGGGCAGGTGCAGCTCTTCGCCGCGCTCGAGCGTCGGTGGATGCCCTCGAAGGGTTGGGTAGGACCGATCCGGTGTCGTCGTCTTGAGTGCCGCCCCGAACGCAGAGACGGCCGTCATCACGTCCGTTGGTTCGTCCGTCGTCGTGATGGTCGTGGCTGGCTGTCGGTGGTACGACCGGACGCCGACGATGACCTCCGTTTCCGGTTCGAGCGTGATGTGGGTTCGATCGGCGTCGGCGATGACGGTGAGCGCGCTGTCGACGGCGAGATAGATCTTAAACGGTGTCGACAGCTCGATGAGATACGGCCCGTCGTCGAGCGACGACGGCGTCGTCAGGTCGACGTCCTCGAGCATCTTCCCATCTGCGTCACGGATGTGTGGACGATCGTTCGTCGGCAGCGTGACCGCGTCGGTCGTGATCCGGACGGCAGCATCGACCGGTGACGTCAGTCGGTCGGTGTCGACCGGTTCCGGGTGGACCGGCTCGGGTGTCGTCAACCGATACTGATGGCGCTCGATGCGGTCGATGATCGTGAGGCCATCGTCGGTGGGGGTGAACGTCGGCTTCATGAGGACGTGGCCAAGCCTCGGTGTGGTGCTGATTGCGGTCGAGCGCCAGAGCGACTGGATGGTCGGGTCGGTTCCGGCCTTCCCAATTGCGGCTCCCACGAGTGTCGCTGTCGGCCAGTCGGGCCGGGATGGCTGTTACTCGAAGTGCACTGCAGTGTGGACCGTCGCCGGGCCACTCGAACGCGTCCGTTGTCCGCTGAGTGACGCTGTGGCGCCACATCGGCGACTCGAGAGTGTTGTGTGGGGCGGACCCGGAGCCGTCGATTGCCAAACATGTCGTCGTGTGCTCGCCTGTGCGGGGCGTCGGCATTAACTATTCGACTCAGGTTGGTCGGCTTCCCCTCACGGGCCGTGGCGACCACCGATCAATCCGCGGCCTGTTCCGTCGCGCTGACGTACGATCGCGTACACTCGACCAGCACCTGGCGGTACGTGCTCGGATCGGGGTCACGGGCCAGGTCACGAAACTGCTGGCGAAACGCCTCGAGGTCGACGTGGGGCGCATCTGCAGCCGCAATCCTCGCCAGATCGTAGAGCCGATGATCGGACTCGAGGAGGTCGTGTCGCTCGACCAGTGCCAGCGCGAACGCCGCGTTCACGGCCGTAATCGATGGGTCGGGACCGGTGACGGTGGGCTCGACGGTAACACGCCCCCAGGGGGCGGCAACTGCGGAGTTCGACGGCGGTGATCGATCACGGATGGCTGCCGCCAGCGCCGACTCGAGGAACGCCAGCAGTTTCTCGCCGGGACCCACCGAGAGCGTGATGTCGTCGGCGTAGATGTCCTTTGCGTGATTGGCGATCTGGTAGCAGTGGGTGAGCGTCCGGCGCTCGACGCGCTGGCCGCCCAGCGCGAGGTAAATGATCTCGGCCATCGACTGAACGTGGGAGGGGTGTCCCTCCTCGTGGCGAGCCATGTGGGCGAACTCGTGGAGTGCGAGTTCGCGAGCCATCGCCGACGTGGCGGCCTGCCTGGAGATGTTGAGGACGTGGTGGTCGTCGTAGTGGGCGGCCCAGGTCCGTTCGTCCGGGTCCTCACGGACCCTGACCTGGACCGGGAGTGAGAGGTCACGTTCGGTTTCGAAGAGGTCACGGGCACTGAGAAAGGGGGCCGTCGGGCCCGACCCCTGTACGCGAAGATCCATGCGTACGAGTCACAGGGGTCGTGACGGTATGGCTTTTTCGCCCGTTTCGCCGCCGGCCGGCCCGAACGTGTCCGAGGTCGTCCCTCGGGGCAGCAACTGCCCGAGCCGTCGATACCCGACACTCAGTTTCGACGACACCGTTGTCGGCACAGCCTCGAGTTCCGACTCTCGTGTGTGCCAATCACTCACGCAAACCCGACGTTCGGACCGCCTGACGCGTTCTTGCGCACGAAACGCGCGGGGACGAAACAGCACCCTTTTGACCCCGCTGGCGGTACACGTGGGTATATGGGCCGACGCAAGAAGATCGTCCAAGAATGTGAGCGGCTGATGGACGAGCCGGAGAACATCCGGAACATCGCCATCGCCGCCCACGTCGATCACGGGAAAACGACGCTCTCCGATAATCTCCTCGCTGGTGCGGGCATGATCTCCGACGATACGGCAGGTCAACAGCTCGCGATGGACACCGAGGAAGACGAACAGGAGCGTGGGATCACCATCGACGCGGCAAACGTCTCGATGACCCACGAGTACGACGACACCAATCACCTGATCAACCTCATCGACACCCCCGGCCACGTCGACTTCGGTGGCGACGTGACCCGGGCGATGCGCGCCGTCGACGGGGCGCTAGTGGTCGTCGACGCCGTCGAGGGCGCGATGCCCCAGACCGAGACCGTCCTCCGACAGGCACTTCGCGAGGGCGTCAAGCCCGCGCTGTTCATCAACAAGGTCGATCGCCTCATCTCCGAACTCCAGGAGGGGCCCCAGGAGATGCAAGAGCGCCTCCTGAAAGTCATTAACGACGTCAACGAACTCATCCGCGGCATGACCGACGAGATGGACGACGTCGACGACTGGACGGTCTCCGTCGAGGACGGCACCGTCGGCTTCGGGTCCGCCCTCTACAAGTGGGGTGTCTCCATGCCCTCGATGCAGCGCACCGGTATGGACTTCGGCGAGATCATCGACCTCGAGCAAAACGACAAACGCCAGGAACTCCACGAGAAGACGCCACTGTCCGACGTCGTCCTCGACATGGTCTGTGAGCACTTCCCCAACCCAGTCAACGCCCAACCCCGGCGTATCCCCCGGGTCTGGCGTGGCGACGCCGACTCCGAACTGGCGAATACCATGCGACTCGTCGACGAGGACGGCGAGGTCGTCTTGATGGTGACCGACATTTCGATGGACCCCCACGCCGGCGAAATCGCCTCCGGTCGTGTCTTCTCGGGCAGCCTCGAGAAGGGCCAGGAGCTCTACGTCTCCGGTGTTGCGGGCAAGAACCGCGTTCAGAGCGTCGGCATCTACATGGGTGGTGAACGCGAGGAAGTCGAACGCGTTCCCGCCGGAAACATCGCCGCCGTCACCGGCCTTCGCGACGCGATCGCCGGTTCGACCGTCTCGAGCGTCGAGATGACGCCGTTCGAGTCCATCGAGCACATCTCCGAGCCCGTCATCACCAAGAGCGTGGAGGCGAAGACGATGGACGACCTCCCCAAGCTCATCGAGGCGCTGCGCCAGTTCTCCAAGGAAGACCCGACGATCCAGATCGACATCAACGAGGACACCGGCGAGCACCTGATCTCCGGGCAGGGTGAACTCCACCTGGAGGTCATTACCCAGCGGATGGAGGCCAACAACGGCATCCCCGTCAACACCGGTGAACCGATCGTCGTCTATCGCGAGGCCGTCCAGCGCGAATCCGACACCGTCGAGGGAATCTCCCCGAACCGCCACAACCGCTTTTACATCTCCGTCGAACCACTGAGCGACGAGATCGTCCAGTCGATCCAGCTCGGGGAGGCCTCGATGGACATGCCCGAACTCGAGCGCCGTGAGGCGCTGCAGGAGGCGGGAATGGACAAAGACGACACCCAGAACGTCGAGCACATCCACGGGACCAACATCCTCCTCGATCAGACGAAGGGGATCCAGCACCTGAACGAGACGATGGAGCTGTTCATCGAGGGGCTCGAGGACGCCCTCGACAACGGACCGCTGGCGAACGAGCCCGTCCAGGGCTCGCTGATCCGCCTACACGACGCCAAGCTCCACGAGGACACCATCCACCGTGGGCCCGCCCAGGTCATCCCGGCGACCCGCGACGCCGTCCACCGGTCGCTGATCGACGGCCACATCCAGCTACTGGAACCGATGCAGGACGTCCGCATCGACGTGCCAAACGAGCACATGGGTGCCGCCTCCGGCGAGATTCAGGGCCGTCGTGGCCGTGTCGACGACATGTACCAGGAGGGTGACCTCATGGTCGTCGAGGGGATCGCCCCCGTCGAGGAGATGATCGGCTTCTCGAGTGACATCCGCAGTGCGACCGAGGGTCGTGCGGCCTGGAACACCGAGAACGCCGGCTTCGAGGTCATGGCCAACTCGCTCCAGCGTGAGACCATCATGGAGATCCGCGAGCGCAAGGGCATGAAACTCGAGTTGCCACAGTCGATCGACTACATCTAACCTGCCTCCGGGACCCAGTCCCGATTCAACCCGCTCGGAGCGAGCGCTACCGCGTCGGTCATCCCCCACCCGACCGTCTTATACACCGGCTAGGTGCATCAGTACGTTTTTGCAGGCTGGGCGTTGAACAGTGAGCAATGGCTGACGATGCCGGCGTGGAATCGACGTACACCGAGTCCGCCCTCGAGTCGTCGGCATCTGCCAGCGATGCGGTCCCGGATCGGTATCCGGTCTCGCCCGACCAGGTCTGCATCCTCATCCCCACGCTCGACGAAGCCCCGACTATCGGAAACGTGATCGACGGCTTTCGCGACCGTGGCTACGAGAACGTCCTCGTCGTCGACGGCGACTCGAGCGACGGCACCCGCGACATCGCCCGCGAGCACGGCGCGCGCGTGCTGACCCAGTCCGGCTCCGGCAAGGGACAGGCCGTCCGCGAGGCCCTCGAGCACATCGAGGCGGACTACGTGTTGATGCTCGATGGCGACGGGACCTACGATCCAACCGAAGCCGAGGCCATGCTTGCCCCGCTCGCCCGCGGGTACGAACACGTCATTGGCAACCGCTTTGCGAAGATGGACGAGGACGCGATGAAGCGGCTCAACGGCGTCGGGAACCGGCTCATCAACGGTGCGTTCGACGTCATTCACGGTGAGGACTACGAGGACATCCTCTCGGGCTACCGGGCGTTCACCGTCGAGTCATTCGAGCGGTTGATGCTCGACGCCGACGGGTTCACGATCGAAACCGAACTCGCCGTCGAGTGCGTGCGACAGGGCGTCAAGACGACGGTCGTCCCCGTCAGTTACGCCGCCAGGCCAGAGGACTCCGAGACGAACCTCCACCCGGTGTGGGACGGCGGGACGATTATCCTCACGCTGTACACCCTCGCGAAGACCCACAACCCGCTGTTTTATTTCGGGAGCATCGGCGGCGGGTCGGTCGTCGTCGGCTCGCTGCTCGCTCTGTTCGTCCTCTGGCAGTGGATCGTCTACGGCATCGGCCACGAGATTATCGCACTCGTCTCCGCGGCCGCCATCCTCCTCGGGGTCCAGCTGGTGATGTTCGGCGTCCTCTCGGACATGATCGTCACCCTCCACCGCGAGCAGCGTCGGCGCCTCGAGCAGTTCGAACGCCGGGCGAGTGAGGGGCCAGCCGGTGGCGAGGATCGACGTGAGAACCGGGACGACGACTGGGTCGACGATTAATCGACGCGTCCGCAGCCTTCCGCTAGAAGGGGAGTAGGGCCCGGATTTGCGCGAACATGCTCCCGGAGCGTCGCTCGCGGTAGGTCTCGAAGACCGGATGGAGTGCGTTCAGCAGTTCCTGACGATCATCGAACTCGCGGGTCTCGAGCTCTGCGAGTACCTCGCGGAGCGACACGGCGTTCCCGTGGACGTCGTAGGGGATCTCGGCGTCACCCAGGGTCGCTTCGACCTCCGCATGCGAGGCTGGAAACGCGAGCTCGCTCCGTTTGAGTTCGGCATCGACGGCCGCAATGCCGAACTCGATGCTGGCCGGCTCGTCGTCACCGCCGCCGGATGGTGGCCGCATGCCCATGTGTTCCGGTTCGCGTCCGGATCACAAAAATCGTTGCGACCCGCGCCTCTCGACTGTCTGGGTTATCTTCGAGCGACATTCATTTGCGCCCGGACGGCTTCGTCACGACCAGGAATGACTGATTACACCACGGTCTCGATCCCCAAGGACCTGGCCGAGCGCGTCGAGGAAACCATCGAGGGCACGAGCTTTCAGAGCACCAGTGACTTGACGCGGTTTCTCCTCCGCAGTATCGTGATCCAACACCAGCGATCGGGCCAACTCACCGAGGCGGAGTTCGAGGAAATCGCCGAGCAATTGCGCGGACTGGGCTATCTCGAGTGAGCCTTCGTGGGGATGGTGATGAGTTGGGCGGCTCTCACGGCGTCGACGGGGCGTGATGTGGACGGCTCCTGTCGGTAGGTTCATCGGCGAAACGGGTGCACAATACTCTTGGTATCGGGGAGTGTACCATCGCGTATGGCCGATAAACCCACCTCCGGTGAGCTCTTCGGTATCCCGTACAACTTCGAACGACCGAGTTTTGGCCGGCTGCTCTCGGCACATTGGCAACCCGGCGACGGGATGCTGGTCGAGAAGCCCTTCGGTATCGGCTACACGCTGAACCTGGCGAACTGGCGCTCGTGGATCGTCGTCGCCGTTGCCGGGGCGTTGCTCTGGCAACAGCAACAGGCCGACGGTGACGCCGAGGGCGAGCAAGCCACGGACGAGCCAGTGGAAGTGATCGTCGACGACGAAAGCGACGACTGAGACGGCTCACTGTCCAGTTTCATCGCCGATCTTCAGTGTGGTCGGCGACCGGCAGTCACGATTCGCGAGCCGCTGACTCAACGGAACTGCTGTCTCAATGGCTCGCCGTACACCGACCCCCTGGTTGGCATCGGCGGGACGTGAGGACACCGGTTACTGTGAGCGGCCTACACTCGATCTCAGCTGGTGCTCTGTGTGGTGACTTCCCGCCGTTTGATCCACGCGTCGTCTCCGAACTTTCTCCCGGCGAGGTCCCTTGCGGCCTCGAGTTCGTCCGCGTTCCAGGTTCCCGGTGTGGCCTCACACCACTCAGCGAGTGCTGACCCAAGCGCGTCGACGGCGTTCTTTCGATCGATATCGACCTGTTCACGGATGCTCGTCACCCGATCGGTGAACGTCGGTTCCACGACGTCGTCGGTCGCGAACACGCCCACGTGGGCTCCGGGCTCGAGGTCGAAACTGAGCGAACCGTGCTGGATGACGACGTCACGTTGGCGGTACTGGGCGTTGCCGCTTATTTTCTTCGCGCGGTCGGCGTCGCTGGCGGGCGCGACGATGTCGTGGGCCGGATGAATGTCCCGCAGATAACACGCCGGCTGGTAGATGGCCTTCTTGCGAGCAGGCGCGAAGTCGGCGTCGACGCCCATCCGATCGAACGCCTCGAGGATGGGCTCACAGAACAGGGCGTAACACTCCATGAGGTCGCCCGGCACCTCAGTGGCCGGCGCGACGATGGTGTAGGAGATGTCGGCGTGGCTGTCGTGGTAGATGCCGCCGCCACCGGTCTGTCTGCGCGTGACGTCGACCCCGTTGGCGTCACAGAACTCCCAGTCGACGGTGTCGACGGCCTGGCGATACCCCATCGAGAGGGTGCTGGGTTCCCAGTCGTAGACCCGCACTGTCCGGACGTCGTCCTCGAGGGCCGTCCGTGCGGCAACCTCCTCGAGGGCCATCTGGACCGCCCCTGGCCTGGGTTCGTCCCGGATGAACCGCCACTCCCGACTGCCGATGTCGCTCATACTCGAGGCCTCGCATGCGAGAGACATAGGGGTTGTGACGGTGTCTCCAGTCAGGCGATACTGGCGAGTTGCTAGGCCGGTACAGAACCAACTGCGATGTCCACACCACTACAGCGAGTGGCTGAGAATCGATGATGGACCGCTTTTGATCCGTGGTCTCGTGGGGATATGTACACTGTGGGTCAGTCGCGACAATCGGGTGCAACCATCCCGATCCACCGGCAACCACATCCTCTTGGCTCGCGTACGCGTGTGTATGGCCGAACACGAGCCCGATTCGACGGCTACCGATTCGGAACGAACGATCATCAGGTCTGGGCGCAACTTCGAGGCGACGTTTCGCCTCGACGCCGACGAACTGGGGGCGTTTCTGGTCGAATTGGGCGAACAATTGCAGACTGACGACCAGGTGACCCTCGAGACGGACGCGTGGGAACTGCCCTTCGCATTCGGTGACCCGATCGACCTCGAGATCGAGTACGACGGGGTCGGCAGGCCCGAACTCGAGATCGAACTCGAATTTCCGGGTCGAACGGACGACCAGCCCCCTGCAGTGCGGTGACCTGACGTTCCGACCGCTCGTTGGCGATGTCGATCACGAGAACGGTTCACTCGCGTTCCACAACAGTCTCGGGACAGAGTTCGATGACTCATTACGTCCGGTAATACCGAGGAGTTCACTATAGTAGCCACTGAAGACGGGGATTCGTCGCCGTGGTCGTGCGTGACTGTCGTTCCCTGCCCGCATGGACTAGACGCAGGCGAGCAATCGCTCAAGCAAGAACTTTCTGAGCATGCTTCTTCGCCTCAGATCGTCACGGTTCTTGACTCAGCGGCGAGCCGGTTCATTCGGCGTCTCATTGATGATAACGCGTACGATATTGAATTTGTCGGACCACGTCTCTCCTCTCCATCTTCCCTGCCACGACCCTATCTCAACGCCTGAGGCCTGCGAGACAACCGTGGAGATAATTCGGACGGAAGGGTGGACTGGGTACGAGGTTGTGAAAAATGCGTGGACCAGTATCCCCGTCGACTGTTCCGAAATCCTTGACGGCGAATATGATGATGCGCTTTCACCAACCTGATCCGCAACTCGTGTGATTGCAATTTAGTATATCGCCATGGGGTTTACAGGTGGGGTATCGTCGGGCCGGCCGTGAGCAAACCGGGGTGTGTGCACTTTTACGTCCGCACCAGTTACCCCACTCATGGTGCGGAACGTCGCCGAGCTGTTGGCCGAACTCGAGACCGAGGACTTCTATCTGCTCTCGGGGATCGAACAGGGAATGCGCTTCTCGGAGTGGGTC
>Ga0207421_10001565_pt1 | contig 29186 bp, 22 predicted proteins | sample SodLakKL_010_SED_4_FD_187542 | JGI IMG/M metagenome (GOLD analysis project Ga0207421, IMG submission 187542) | Alkaline sediment microbial communities from Lake Tanatar, Kulunda Steppe, Russia - 8KL_010_SED (SPAdes) (version 2) | ecosystem: Environmental > Aquatic > Non-marine Saline and...
CCCGTTCGTACCAGCCGCCCCGAAAGCCGCCGGCTCCGGGATACCAATCCGGCCCTTTCCAAAAGCCGGGACCGTACCAATTTCTACCTCTGGGCATAACCCACACCCCCTTTCCATCAATTTTTTCAAACCATGCCCTTTTTAGCCGATCGCCCGCAGCTGTGTCCGCCCCCGGTGTGTTCACAGCTACTGGAACCAGAACGCAGTTTGCCCTGCACATAATCACTTGCCGCTTTTTCAACCGGACCATCTATACCAACATATGCTTCAATTTCTTTTTCCGCAAAAAGGGCCTGAGCCCTGGAGCCCATCCCTCCGGCAATAATACACTTTACTCCCATATCGGCCAGGTAACGGGGCAAAAATCCAGGTTCATGCCCCGGATTGGCAATTTCTTTTTGTCCGGCAACCCGGCCGCCCTCAATTTCAAAAATAGTATAGCCGGGACAGCGCCCGAAATGCTGAGCAACCAAATTGTTTTCTGTCGCCACTGCAACGATCATTTTCCCACCTCCAAAGCTTATTAATGTCAGTTGTCTTTTTGCATACCGGAATGAGCCGCTACTGTGGAGCCGGAAACAAGTTTCATTTTGCCTTATTGATATTTCTGCAATGCGTCTTCAACCGCGCCCCCGGAACCGGAATATATTTTAATACGTGCCGCTTCGAGAGCATAAGCAGCTTTTGGCCCCACATTGCCGGTAATTACTGCATTTATGCCGCGCCCGGACAATAACTGGGCACTTGCGGCCCGGCCCCTCCCGGTGCATATGCGCTTTCATTTCTAATAGATTCAATCAATTCTCCCTAATCCGGATCCACCACCACGAAGTAAATACAGCACTCAAACCTTTGATCTGTCTGCACTTTAAGCCCCTCGTTTTTTGCACATACCACCACTTTCACCTGGTTCACCTCCCCATCGTTTAATTAGTCCTCTCAACTTAACTTTGACCTCCGTTCCGTTTTAAGTGCAACAAATGTGTTGCGGGTATATATCTATTACTATTATAGATCATTTATGGGTATACATCAATAACAATATTTTGTTATTATCTAGAAGTCAGGAGGCGGTGGTGGTGAGGTACAGACATTTATTTGGCCCGGTTCCTTCCCGGCGGCTGGGGGGTTCGCTGGGAGTGGATTTGATCCCCTTAAAAACCTGCACCCTGAATTGCATTTACTGTGAATGCGGTGAAACCAATAACTGCACCCTGGAGCGGAAAGAATATATTCCTCTTGATGAAATTTATGAAGAGCTTAACGATTACCTTGTAAAAAAGCCGGACCTCGATTACATCACCTTCTCCGGTTCAGGAGAACCGACTCTGCACAGTGGAATTGGAAAAGTAGTCGAGTTTTTAAAAAAAGAATATCCTTCCTACAAGCTTTGCCTGCTTACCAACAGCACTCTGCTGAACAAGAAATCGGTACGCGAAGAGATCAGGCCGATTGATTTGATCGTCCCTTCTCTTGACGCGGCAACTGAAGGATGTTTCCAGAGTCTAAATCGCCCTAACCCGGGCCTGAAGTGCAGCAATTTAATTGAGGGGTTAATAAAGCTGAGGCATGAATACGAGGGCGAAATCCGGCTGGAGATATTCATTGCTCCCGGTTTGAACGACACCCCGGAAGAGCTGACCGCCCTTAAATCAGCCCTGGAAAGAATAAAACCCGACCGGGTCCAGCTTGGAACCCTGGACAGGCCTGGCACAGAAGAATGGTTGGAGCCGGCCGCTTATCATACCATGCAGGGCATCGCGGCCTATCTTGGCAACGCCGAAATAATCGGCAAATTCAAACCGGGCCCGAAAATTTCATCTTTTGATGTTTCTTGCAGCCGGCAGATCTACGAAACTTTAAAGCGGGGGCCCTGCACCATAGCCGATTTAAAAGCCCTCTTAAATTTAAGGCCGGCTGAAATCCAGAAGTATATCAACCACCTGCTGGCCCAGGGCAAGATTGAAATAGACCACCAGGAGCGGGGCACTTTTTTAAAAATTAAAAAGAGCCACGGCGGCAGAGCTTAATTTAAAATAAAAAAAAGAACGGCAAACCTGCTTCCCGGGTTAGCCAAACCATACCTGGGAAACGGTTGCCGTTATCCTTTCCATACTGATGTTCTTTTTTTATCAGGCCGAATCAACCACCAAGAGCGTTAGTTATCTCCCGGCAGAAGGCGGGTAAATCGGCAGGCGTGCGGGAAGTGATGATATTGCCGTCACGCACCACTTCCTCATCGACAAATTCCGCCCCGGCATTTACAAGATCGTCTTTAATCGAGAAAAAAGCCGTTACCTTCCGGCCTTTTGCCGCTCCAACCGAAGCCAGCATCCACGGCCCATGGCAGATGGCGGCAATTATCTTGCCCTGCCCAAAAGCTTCTTTTAAAAAAGCGACCAGGTCCCGTGAGCGCCGCATATGATCGGGTGAATACCCGCCCGGTATAATAACAGCATCAAAGTCTTCCGCTTTCACGTCGGATGCAGCAATATCTGCCGTAGCCGGATAACCGTGCTTGCTTTTGTACTCTTTAATTTTTGGCGCTACAACGGTCACTTTGGCACCGGCTTCCTGAAACCGGTAATATGGGTACCAGAACTCCGGATCTTCGTAAAGCTCTTCCAGCAAAACAGCAATATGTTTACCGTCAAGTCCCATCATTACAACCTCCTTAATATTTATATGCCGTTTACCAATCGTTTAATAACAGGGGCTCAAGTGTGATATACTCACCGGGTTCAACTGTTGAAGCCTGCTAAAACGGCTCGAACCAGCCGAATCCGAGGGCAAGTTCCAACATGGCCAGAACCAAAAATAATACAATAGAAACCACCAGCAGCCAGTTAAACCAGCCCCGGGGGAGCCACCCTTCTCCCCGGTGTTTCAAAAGCGGTTCAACTTTTGAGCGATTTTGCAAAAGGCGCAGCCCCGCATAAGCACCAGCCCCGGCCATGATCGCCAGGGGCAGTAAAGCCCAAAGGCCCTGGGGATCAAGCTCGGCCGCGGTTTCTTCTTGCCCGGCCAGGTAGAGATATGTAGCTGCATAAAAGTTGTTCAGCATGTGGTAGAGCATGCCTCCCCAGAGGGAACCGGTCTTAATCACTACCACCGCCATTACGGCACCGAGAATAAAAGTGCTGAACAGGTTCAGAAAAGAAACATGAAACAGGGCAAATAAAAGGGAGCTTAAAACAACTGCCGGCACGGCGCCCCTGTCTTCCAGGGCGGGCATGATCGTCCCCCTGAACATTACCTCCTCGCAGATACCCGCCGAAACAGATAGGATGAAAATATAAACCAGGTAGTGCTGCAGCGTTTGCGGCGGGTCGAGAACCAGTACCGGCTCATAGCCAATTTCCATCAAGCCGGTAACCATGCCGGCGGCAATGGCCATGTTGAGCAGCCAGAACGAGGCCGACAGCAGGATTATAACCGGGATAAAATGCCAGTCCAGAGCTTTAAAACGCACATAATTAACCAGGTCAACCCGGTAGCGGCGCAAAAACCAGAGAGCCGGAACCAGGATAATCACCCACTGGGTCAGGATCATGCCAGTCTCAAAATGCCAACCCTGGGCTATTGAACCAAAAACCAGTAATAGTAAAAATACTACCACATAAAGCTTCATCGCCGCTTTCAGGTCCGGTATTTTTGTACTTTCCGGCCCTGTTTCCGGGATGCCGTAAGCACCGGAGCTTTTGCCTTCTCCTTCACCGCCGGCAGAGTCCCTATAACCATTGTAATTATCCACTGAGCCAATCACTCCAATAACCTGCTTTCTAAAATCTGGCTGGGATCAAACCCTGACAGCTGCAGGTAAAACTCGGCTGCATTAACCAGGGCCTCCATCGGGGTCAGCCCCACTATTTCGCTGTCCGTTATCTGCACCCCGTAGCGGGACGCTTCCAGTTTAACCAGCTCGAATACCCGGTGCAGGGGCACTTTTTTGTAATCGCAAACATTGATTGTAACCTGGACCTGGCCGGTTTCTTCAATAAAAATTCCAAGCCCCTTGATACTGGGAAAACCGCCACTGCTGCCTCTTATGGCCCGGGCTATCTTCTTGGCGATTTCCACATCCCCGCTATCGAGATTAATATTGTACGCAATCAGCGGGGGCCTGGCTCCCACTGCGGTAACACCCGCGCGGGTGTTTACTTCGGCCGGCCCAAAATCAGGCTCCCGTCCCGGTTCCTTGATCGCTTCAGTGAGGCCTTCGTACTGGCCGCGCCTGACATCGGAGAGGTTTTTCCTGTCCGGCCTGACCGCCGCCTCCTCGTAGAGGTAAACCGGGATTTCCAGCTCCTCTGCCAGCCGCCGGGCCAGCTCATTGGCCATCTCCACGCATTCTTTCATGTCAATCCCGGAAACAGGCACAAAGGGGATCACGTCGGTAGCACCCATCCGGGGGTGCCCGCCCTCATGTTTGGACATGTCAATCAGTTCGGCCGCTTTCCATGCGGCCTGAAAAGCGGCTTCCTTAACCGGTTCGGGCTCTCCGATGAAAGTAACCACCGAACGGTTGTGGCTTTCGTCATAAGAGTAGTCGAGTAGCTTTATTCCTTTCACTGCCCTGATCGACCCGACAATCTCTTCAATCACTTCCACCCTGCGTCCTTCACTAAAATTTGGAGCACACTCTGCCAGTTTTGCCATTATCTATTCCACCTCCACCACCAGTTCTCCGTTTTTTACAACTGAGCTGATTAAGTTCGTACCGTAGCGGTAAGCCAGGTATTCATAATTAGATGCATCAAAGAGGGCCAAATCCGCTTTTTTACCTTCCTCCAGGCTGCCTACTACCTCCGCCCGGCCCACGGCATGGGCGGCATTGATCGTAATTGCATTGATCACTTCCGGGGGCGTCATTCGCAGGTAAAGACAGGCAATATTGATGATTAACTGCAGGTTGTTGTTCGGGGAACTGCCTGGATTAAAATCGGTAGCCAGGGCTACCGGAACGCCTGCTTCGATCATTTTCCGCGCCGGGGCGTAATGGTCTTCGCACAGGTAAAAGGTGGTTCCAGGCAGGATTACCCCAATGACACCGGTCGAAGCCATTTTTTCGATACCCTGATCGGAAATTACCAGGAGATGGTCAGCTGAAACCGCTCCCAGTTCGGCGGCCAGTTCAGCCCCGCCCAGGGGCGCAATTTCATCGGCGTGCATTTTAAGGCCCAACCCCTTTTCCCTGGCCGCTTCTAAAACCTTTCTGGACTGTTCCACTGAAAAAACGCCTTCTTCGCAGAAAACATCGCAGTAGCGGGCCAGATTTTGCTCAACCACCTGCGGAAGCATTTCTTCGATGACCAGGTCGACGTAACGGTCCGGTTCTTCTTTGTATTCATTCGGCACGGCGTGAGCACCCAGGAAGGTCGGCACCAGGTCAAGCGGCTGGGATCGATCCACCTCCCTGATTGCCTCCAGGGTTTTAAGTTCAGCTGCCGTGGAAAGGCCGTAACCGCTCTTTGCTTCGACCGTAGTTGTCCCCTGGGCCAGCATCTGGCGGCAGTACTTAATCCCGCTTTGGATCAGCTCTTCTTTTGAAGCAGCCCTGGTTGCCTCCACGCTGCTCAGGATTCCCCCGCCCCGGGCCAGGATTTCCAGGTACGGAACTCCCTGCAGTTTCAGGGACAGCTCGTGCTCACGCGATCCGCCGAAGACCACATGGGTATGGGGATCGACCAGCCCGGGCAGGACCATTTTTCCGAAGGCATCCACTTCCTGCATCCCCTGAGCGGGTGATATTTTTTTAAGCACCTCAGGGGTGGAGCCCACCGCTAAAATTTTATCGTTGCCGATGGCCACGGCACCGTCTTCGATCACTGTCACTTTCCCCAGGCCTGCCCCAGTCAGGGGCTTGTCCGATGCCCCCCGGGAAGTTACCACCTGGCCGGCATTCTTGATTAACAATGTCGTTTTCATAGCAACAGTCCTTACAACATCCAGCTGCTACCGGTTATCGTTACCTGAACAGGCCGGTGTCATTAAACTGGACGCCGGCTCTTAAAAGCTTTCTCTACCAGGCTGCCCACCAGATCATCGTCGGCTATGTAGGGGAGGGTAATCTGATCTGTTTCACTATTGTCCCGGTTGTATTCCACAACAGTGGCAATCGAATTGCTGTTACGGGCCCAGGCCCGCCTGGCCACCCCGCCCATAACATCCCAGGGCATGGCAGAACTCAAGATCCGGTCCGTTTTTTCACTGCCGTCCAGGACCATTCCGAAGCCGCCGTTAATAGCTTTGCCTATCCCGACCCCGCCGCCGTTGTGCAGGGCCACCATCGACATGCCCCGGGCGGCATTGCCGGCAAAACACTGCACGGCCATATCAGCCATCACATTACTGCCGTCCCTAATATTGGCCGTTTCACGGAATGGCGAATCGGTGCCGCTGACATCATGATGATCACGTCCGAGCATGATCGGCCCCACTTCACCGTTGCGGACCATTTCATTGAATTTTAGGGCAATCCTGGCCCGCCCTTCGCAGTCCTGGTACAGGATCCGGGCCTGGGTTCCAACAACCAGGTTGTTATTGTCGGCATCCCTGATCCAGATGTAATTATCCCGGTCCTGTCCGCACCGGTCCGGATCGATACACTCGATTGCCGCCCGGTCCGTTTTTCTCAAGTCCTCGGGGCTGCCGCTCAGGCACACCCAGCGAAAAGGCCCGTAACCGTAATCAAAAAGTTCCGGCCCCATAATATCTTCCACGTAAGAAGGAAATATAAAACCTTCTTTTTCGTCAATACCGTTTTTTGATACCTCTTTCACTCCCGCGTCGAAAACTGCTTTCAGGAAAGAATTGCCGTAATCGAAAAAGTAGGTTCCCCGGCCGATCAGTTTCCCGATCAGCTCAAAATGTTTGCGCAGTGACTGGTCCACCCTTCTCCTGAATTCAGCCCTGTCTTTCTGCAAGAGGGCAGTCCTCTCCTCGAATGTAAGCCCCTGGGGGCAATAGCCGCCGTCATAGGCAGCATGACAGGAAGTCTGGTCGGACAGCAGGTCGATCTGGATCTTGTTATCGACGGCATAGCTTAACAGGTCTACCACGTTTCCATGGTATGCAATGGACAGCGGCTCTTGATTTCCGGCCGCCCTCCGGGCCAGCCTGAATACTTCTTCCAGGCTGCCTGACCCCTTGCTGACCCAGCCCTGTTCATACCTGGTTTTGATCCTGGAGTAATCTACCTCGGCAATTATGCCCACCCCATTTGCTATTTCAACCGCCTTCGGCTGGGCCCCGCTCATTCCGCCTAGGCCTGAAGAAACGAAAATATACCCTCTCAAATCCTGATCGCCCCTGATCCCAAGCTGCTGCCTGCCGGCATTCAAGATGGTGTTAAAAGTCCCGTGCACAATACCCTGGGGGCCGATATACATCCAACCCCCGGCGGTCATCTGGCCGTAATTGGCCACCCCCATCTGCTCTGCCACATTCCAATCCTCTTCATTGTCATACATCCCTACCATCAGGGCGTTGGTTATGATCACCCGGGGCGCATCGGGCCTGGAACGAAACAGGCCCAGGGGATGGCCTGATTCAACCACCAGGGTTTGATCCTCGGTTAATTCTTCCAGGTACTTTTTGATCAGGCGGTACTGCATCCAGTTCTGGCACACCCGTCCGGTTTCCCCGTAGGTAACCAGTTCGTAAGGGTACAGGGCTACATCAAAATCAAGGTTGTTGTCGATCATGACCTGGAAGGCTTTGCCTTCCAGGCATTTTCCCTTGTACTGTTCAACCGGCGCAGCCTTTATATTGCCCGGCGGACGAAAACGGTAACCATAGATCCGGCCCCTGGTGATAAGCTCATCTAAAAATTCAGGCGCCAGCTGCTCATGGTATTTTTCAGGGATATAACGCAGGGCGTTTTTCAAGGCTACTTCCGTTTGTTTTTGAGTGAGGGTAAAGTCCCTGGCCGGCGCCCTGCGTAAGCCTTCCATGAATTCCGGTTTTTCATACCACCGGTCATCCAGTTTTATTTTCATCGCCGCTCCAATTTGATCGCTGTCGAACATCAAACCACTCCTTTAACGGCACATTGCCAGCCTATTTATAACAATAGCGCCTTAATAGCAACATGTTATACCCAGGTCGCATTGTATAAGCTTCGTCTCCCGCAGAATATGAAAAGTACTTCCATATCAAGCTGCTATTTCCTCCCCATTATTATTTGACCCGGTATGCTGCTTTAGATTGAAGCATAGACAGTTGAACATGATCCACCCATTCCAATGTAACGAATTTTAAGTCGACCTTGCAGCCTGTTAACGTAAATCCGGAGCAGAAGAGAATTCTTTCGGGCCGCGCCGGAACCAGTTTCTTGTTAGTTTTAGCAAGATATGTTTTAATAAAAAAGACGCATTAACAGCAAGCAGGCTTCACTATTATAGGTTTTACAGGGCCCTGGTAAAAGTAAAAACCATTCTTCTTTAAAAAATAATGTCAAACTGTGCCATACCAACCAATTAGACCAGCTACAAAAAAAGGAGCCGTTATGTGGGATTCAAAACTATTTAAAACCGGAGTCGGCATTTTACTTTTATTTTTAATTATCTACATGGGTACCCAGATATCTTTTATCTTCCGCCCCTTCGTAGTCGCATTCGAGGCTCTTTTTATTTCTTTTTTAGTTTCAGGGGTCCTTTATTATTTTACAATCCCTTTTGTCGATTGGATGCACGGCCGCAGGATCCCCCGGCCGCTGGCCATATTGATCGTCTTCCTGTTGATCGTCGGTCTACTGGTTCTCCTGTTTTTTGCCATCGGCCCGGTCATTCAGGCCGAATTTATCAAACTGGCCGAACAGATTCCCGCGGGGATCAGGGAAATACAGCAGATCATCATGGAACTTGAAGAGAGCGCTATCCTGGCTGCCTTGTTTGACTTCGAAGAAATGGATTTAGATGAAATAATCGACAACCTGGCCGGGACAGTCAGCAGGGCAATTTCTCAGATTGCTATAAGTGTAGCTTCGGTGGTAGACTTCATAACCGAGCTATTCGTGACCATTATCATTATCCCTTTCCTGCTCTATTATATGCTTAAAGAAAAAGGCGGGAGTTTCATTGCTGACCTGGTCGAGCGCCTCTCACCCGAAGAATACAAAAACAATGTTAAAAGCGCCCTCTCTGAAATGAACAGAGTCCTGGGCATTTACGTGCAGGGCCTGGCCATCGTTTGTCTTTTCGTGGGAATTCTCGCTTACATCGGCTTTTCAATCATTGGTTTAGAGTATGCTATGATCCTGGCCATGTTTATCCTGGTTACCAACATAATTCCCTTTTTAGGGCCTTTTATCGGCTCTATTCCTGCCGTTATCGTTGGTTTGCTTGATTCGCCGTTAACTATGCTCCTGGTCATTATTGTCATTGTTGTCGTCCAGCAAATGGAAAGCTTGATCATATCACCGCAGGTAATGGGGCGCAGGATGGCCCTGAGTCCCCTGACAATTATCCTCTTAGTCCTTGTAGCCGGACGCCTGGGCGGCCTGCTTGGTATAATCCTGGCCATACCAACCTTTACCGTTTTGAAGATTATTGCCAATCATTTCTTTGAATATATTAAACCGCTGAAAAAACCGGCCGACCGATCGCCAACCGGCACCTGACCACCTGATTCTTAAATCAGAGCAGTAGATTGATACCGGCGGCTCTGAAAGCCTTTTAATGGCCGTAAAGTCAAGCAGGGACCAGGCCAGGAATCTTAAACCCCGTATCAAAGAACCGGAAATGATTATCCCGCAGAGCGCCCACCCGGCCCTGAACAAAGCAGCTCACTACCTGGGAGTTAAAGTTGTAAGTACTCCCCTGGGCGAAGATTACCGGGCCGATCTGGAAGGATCACTCCAGAGAGTAGAAGAGAGCAGCCCCGAAGCCTGTGAAGAACTGGTGGCCATGTATGCCATGATGGCACCATTTGAAAAAGAGCAGCGCGGAAATGTTCACTAAAAAACCTGCTGAAGCAGGTTGACTGGAGTGAAAAAACCACAACAGTTAACGCTATGGGCAAACACGTACCCGTCCTGGGTCCTGATATCGCTGACCTGGATCGGGAGATGGGCATTTTTTTCACCAGCGTTATGATCCCGCTAATAATCTCGTCGATCTCTTTTTCTTAAAAAGCAAAACCTTTTTTACCTGCGCTTGCTGAATCAATATCTTTCATGATTCGGGCTATAAGAGTTCTGCCGCTGCTGCGCAGTTCGTCACTGATTAAGATCACCGGCCTCCACACCTATCAAGCCTCTGATCATGAACGTAAACAGCGTTCACACCCATTTGTCTAAGGTAATAAACGTGTTTAAGTTTAATCTCTACATGTGCATTAAGCATGACCTGCCCTAAAAAACCGAGGGCCGGTTTTTTGGTTTCCATGCCCGGCCTGAGGTGATTAACAGTGCCCTTGCGCATAGACACCACCTTTTTTATTGCCTTTACCGGATCGGCACTAACAACCTGCACGGCATATTCCGGACAATACAGTCCGTTAATATATACAACCCGGTCTTGTAAAAAAAAGGACGATGTTATTAACGTCTGGCCGGATCTTCGGGGTTTTCACTCTCATGACAAAGTCATTTAAGCTGCACCAGGGCCGATATCAACCTTCCAGCGTTTTTACAACGGCTTCAATATGGCCCGGGGTGGTCCCGCAACAGCCGCCTATGATTGAAGCGCCATTTTCAAAGCACTTTAAAACCCCCTGCGCGTATTGATCCCGATCCATGTCATACCTGGTTTCGCTCCCGACCAGCTTGGGCTTGCCGGCATTGGGCTGGATGATCAGGGGAAGGGAAGTAACCTCCTGGTAAATAGCGGTGATGACAGCCATACCCTCGGGGTCCAGATCGCCGCAGTTAGCACCCACTGCCGCTGCGCCGTATTTTTCGGCAAGGGCGGCTGCATCGGCAGCGGTGCTACCCATTATGGTCCGGCCCCCTTTTTGAGTCGTTGTATAGGCCAGCGAGAGCACCAGCGGCAGGGTGGTTTTATCCTTACAAGCTTTAAGGGCGCATTCCGCCTCGCGCAAATCGGTAAAAGTTTCAATGATTAAACCGTCCACATCTTCACCGGCCAGGATTTCAGCCTGCTCGGCATAATTCTCGTAAAATTGTTCTTCAGTGAAAGTACCGTAGGGCTGCAGGAGCTGTCCTGTCGGACCGACATCACCGAAGACCAGTTTTTCCGGGCCGGCTGCCCGCCTGGCCAGGCTGATCCCGGCCTGATTGACTTCCTCTACATTTATGTCCAAACCACGCGATTCAATATTAATCCTGTTCATGGTAAAAGTATTGGTAATTAAAATATCGGCTCCGGCTTCGCTGTATTCCCTGTGGATCTCAAGTACAGCTTGAGGGTCGTTCAGGTTGCTCACCCCGCTCGTATCACAGCCCCGGGCAGCCAGCAAAGATCCCATCCCCCCGTCAAAAAATACTATCTTTTTCTCTTGCCGTAGTTCATCAAAATTCATTGTTCACCAACCTTTCCGGAAAAGTTGTTTGTTTGCCTGTTTCTTGTTAATGCTAACCTGCTGCCAGTTTCCGTAATCTATCTACTGCACCTATTATAGCAATTATTCCTGTAAGCATATAAAAAAAGTTAAACGGACAGTCTCCGGCTCTGCTCAGCCGGGTATTCCATAAATTCCTGCGTGGTAGCAATTTCAAGCCCCCTGGCCCTCAGCCCATCAATAATCGGTCCCAGCGCTTCGACTGTCGGTTTCCTGTTTGCACCTTCACTGCTCAAAAGGGAACCGCTGTCGTGAAACAGGATTATATCACCACCCTTAGCTCTTTCAACGACCCGCCTGGTTATTGAAGCTTTGCTGGCCCGGGATTGCCAGTCCTGGGAAGAAAGGCTCCACAATACCAGTTCCTGGCCGAGCAGCTTGGCAATCCGGCGCATCCGCATATCATACAGCCCTCTTGGAGGTCTTAAATACTGAGGGTACGCACCGGTCGTCTGTAGAATAACCAGGTTGGTCCGCATAATCTGGGCAGCCAGCTGGGGCGGTGGTGAGTTGGGAACCGTGATATGTCCGTAAGTATGGTTGCCAGCTTCATGTCCTTCTTCGATAATTTGTTTGGCTATTCCAGGGTATTTCTCTACATGGCTGCCGACCATAAAAAAAGTGGCTTTGACCCCTTTTTCGGCCAGGACTTTCAGGATGTCAGGGGTATACTCCCGGCTCGGCCCGTCATCAAAAGTCAACACCACCTTGTTTCCAGCAGAAGGTCTGCGGCGGATAATATCGGTCTGGATCCCGAAGCCATGGTAAACATAGTAGTAGGCTATGCCCATCAGCAGGGCGGCTGAAATAATAACAGTACCCGACCACAGAAGTATTTCGCTGATCCTGGCAATAGGGACCAGGTATGCAATTAGCCTGGTAGTATAGTAACTGATCACAACAGATCCCGATACAAAAATCATCATGATCAGGCCTCTTACAAATAAATCAACAAACAATTCAAATCCTCCTCGACAGATAAGATCCCCGGCAGCTGAATACTTCGTCGCCGGATAGCTTTAATCAAGCGGAACTAATTTTTCCGGATTGGGCAAAAGGCCGCAATTGGTAATTGGTATTTAGCTTGACCCGGTAGCTTTCACCCCGCCAGGTAAATTCTATAGTGCAGTTCTGATCAAAGCAGCCGGCCGGGTTTTCAAACCGCAGGTTCAAAAGAGAAGATTCTAAAAGCGGCCTGCCGTCATTGCTCTTAAGGATTAATTTCGGTACATCGTAGGCGTGTTCTCCATATACATTCACTTTTAAGATCGCATCCTGCGGCGACTCTTCAACACTAGGCGGTGACAGCTCCGGCATGCGGTCAAAAGTGGTCGCCCACTGGACATGGCCGCTCAGCTCTTTTGTATCCTCAAACAGGTAGCGGAAATGCTGGTAACGGCAGAAAACGATCTGGGTCGCCCATGCTGAAGACATACCAAACTGCATTACCGCAGGGTCACCCGGGCCGCGCGAACTCCAGCCAATCTCACCTGTCTCCCCGTTATAGGTTTCATAAAGCCCCCGCGAATTATAAAGGGTGCGGATTATCCGCTTGTGCAGTTCCCGGGCTTCTTCCGCATAACCAAAGCGATACAGCACCTCCAGGGCGGTATAATTGTTAATCATCCAGATCTGCCCGCGCCAGTAATAGCCATCTTTTCGGCTGTTATATGATTTATCATCAAAAGCGACGCTCGGGATACCGTGCATGCCCCAAAATTTATTGGGATTGAGGAGATATTTTTCAATTACAGCGCGAACCTTTTCAAGGCTTGCTGTTGCCCCGACAAAGGCCGGCCACCAGATCGAAGGAGTAAAAACCTCAATTAATTTTCCATTGCGCCGGTCAAGCCAGGCTTCGTGATCCGAATCCCACAGCTCGCTGTCAATCCTCTTCTTTAATTTGCAGCCTCGCTTCAGGTACTCGTCGGCATCTTCTTCCAGGCCGGCTTTCCTGCACAGGTAAGCAACGTTAATATAGGACTGGAAAATCCAGCAGTTAAGATCCACTGCGCTGAAAAAGCGGGGGACCAGGCCGATAATAAAGCTGGGCAAAAAGCTGGGCGGGTAAAACCGCGGGCTGTCATCAAGCCCCGACTCTAAACCATTGATGTAGGAGAAAAAGCCATTTTTGAGCATCCTGCTTTCTTCCCACCAGGAAAGGTTTTCTCTCAAAGGCGGCAGGACCTGCTCCAGGAACAGCTGTTTTGCCCCGGGCTCCCTGAAGCGTTCATAAACCCGGACCGCCGCCCAGGATTGGAGGGGAGGCTGGGAGTAAAAATCAAGGACCCCGCGGAGCTGATCATCGAGCTTGCTCGGGATCAGGTTGCACTGGGTTCCGGATAAAAAGGTAATTCCTTTTATTTTCAGTTTAAAGCGGGCTATACGGGGAGCAAAGAAGTTGCCGTCAAGCTGGGTCAACAACACCTCGCCTGCTTTGGGCGGGTTCCACTCGCTCAAGCCCAGGACATGCTGGGGAGTATCCCAGCCCCAGATAAACGGAAAATATACTTTTGCCGGGACAGAGCCCCACCCTTTCATTTTTCCCCGTGGGGAATAAAGGCTGTTTTGAAGCGCCCAAGCGGCCAGCTTCAAGGTGGCCCTGGCCGCTTCCCTGTCCGATTCGTAAGGCACGGGCAGCCTTTCTTCAAAACGGGACCAGCGCTGTTTTGAACAGGCTTTCAACCGGTCCAAATTGCGGTGGGCCCTTTCGGCCCTTTCAACCACTTTGCCGTCTCCGTCGGCAGAAAAAGATATAACCACCGACCAGCTTAATTTTTGGCCGGGTTTTAACTCCGTCCATTCAGCCTGTATTTCCTTCCTCCCGGTGTAACCGCCGGTAGAAGGCAGAAAGTAAGCATACATTTTCAACCCGGGCAGGCGGTGACAGTTCGACAGCTGTATTCCACGGCCTCTTTTTTTGAAAAAAGTAAACCCGTTGAAATGAGGATATGGATTTTCCAGGTCGCGTCCCCGGGTAGGCAGTAAAAAACAGGCCGGTTTAACCCTGACCGGTTCGTTCTTTACTTCATCTGCTGCTTCCCATTCGGTTTCTAATACGGCCAGGTTATGCTGAATAAAAAACAGCCTGCTGTTCAGGATAAAGTTTCCATCACGGGCTTCTTCTTCGACACAGTATGGATAAAGGCGTACTTTCCTTGATTGCGGGGTTTTAAAATAAACATCGCCGTTATCGCTGTGGAGGCAGGCGGCAAAATCGTACAGGCGCCCGGCGCCGAAAGAAGCCACGGTGGCAAAAAGGGCGCTGCAGGCAGCCGGCCTTTTATCGGGAACTGCCTTGAATCCGCAGTGGCTGCCCAGGTCGCTTAAAGGCGAGCCACTGGTAGTCCCAACAATGTAATTAGGCGCGCCTGTGCATTCGGCAAAGAATTTTACCGGCCGGACCAGGTTTTGCAGCTGCCTGCTATAAATAAACCAGATCAACAACAGCACTAACAAAACAATTGGTATAATATACAGTTCAAACATACCTTTCTTTAACTGCGTCTTCCAATGCAGGGGCCGGAGCTAAAATAAATACAGCAATTAGCCGACCCATTTGCAGCCGCACTTCTATGTCAATTAATCTGCAATATTATAATACTTGCCGCCTGCTAAATAAAGTTTTTTTTAGGATACTCAACATAAAAAATAAGTTAAGATATCACTTCGGAAGACACCACAGGGCGGCAAGGAACACCTTACAATTTATACTAACATAAAAAATGGACAAATCAAAATAATTGGCCCGCTGAAGCTAAAGCAGGGCAGATTGATCAAGATATGTTAAAATACTCCTGTGCGCTTTAAACAACCCGATCCGGAGGTCAGAACATGAACACCAATAAAGGCCTGCTGATGGTATCAGGGGCGGGAATATGCTGGGCTACAACCGGGCTGTTTGGCACCCTTCTCTTCAGGGAAGGCCTGGACCCGGTAAATGTCGCTTCAACAAGAAATGTTCTGGCCGCAATCCTGTTTTTAATATTTCTTTTGACCGTCCATCCGGAAAAATTGATCGTCAGGCCAAAACAAATCGCTCTGCTTGCCCTGGGCGGTTTAACCGGAATTGCTATTTTTAACGTTTTTTATTTAAGTGCCATCAGCACTGCCGGCATGTCTACAGCAGTAGTCCTGCTGTACACATCCCCGGTCTTTGCCGTAATCATGTCCAGGCTCTTTCTTGGCGAACCCCTTTCACCGGTAAAGGCGGCGGCATTAATTACCGCTTTTACGGGGGTAGTCCTGGTGGCCGAAGCTTATGACCTTCCCTCTTTGATCAATAACCCGCAGGCAGTGCTGCTGGGCCTTGGCGCCGGTTTTTTCTTCGCCCTGCTGAGCGTATTCGGCAAACATATTTCCGGTTCCATCCATCGCCTCACAACTTCCTTTTACCTGCTTTTTACCGGATCGATTTTTCTGGCCTTGATCCGGCCTCCGTGGCTGACAGTTATAGAAATCCAGTCTTCGCCTGCCCTGATACCGGCCCTGGCCGCCCTGGTTGTCATTTCAACCTTTTTATCGCACTTTCTCTACATCTATGGCTTGAGCTACCTGGAAGCGGGCAAAGCCAGCATTGCCGTGGCCATCGAGCCGCCGGCCGCTATTTTCCTGGCTTATATTTTCCTGGGAGAACGGCTTGACCCCGTACAGTATTTCGGAGTGATCCTGGTTTTAACCGCAGTTTTTTTACTCAGGCTCCCCTCCCCCAAAAAACAATAGCATTATACCCCCTTTTCCAAAACAGAGCAAAAGCCGATATTAAAAATAAAGCTGTTTTTACAGGAGGGCCTTTTTAATCCGGTCTCAAGTACAGTTTATATGTTGCTCAAAATTAGCTCAAGCCGGATCAATCCGGCACAGGCAGTCATAATAAGCAGCCTGGTTTCCCATATCGGTGATCCGATCAGGGGTCAGGTTGTTTACTGCTGCCCCTGAATAGTGCCACCATCCTTCATAAACCATAACCGTATCGGGAGGGATGCGATCGCTGATTGAAACCACCAGCTTAATGCTTCCCCGTTTGGAAGAAACGATTACTTGCATCCCATCAGACAGAGATTCCTTCTCAGCCGTTTCCGGGTGGATATAAGCGCGGGGATTATCATCCCCGTCAGGAAGCCTGTGTGTGGAGTGAATCGAGTCCCGGGGGTGAGGGGTTAAAAACCAGTGCCTGTAGCCTTGATCCCAAAGGGTCTGATCGGATAATTCAAACGGCTCCCGATAACAGGGCAGGGCATCACAGCCGTCTTGTTGGGCCGAAGCAGAATAAAAATTGTACTTCCCGTCGGCCGTGGCGAAAACCCCGTCCGCCCAGGGGATATCGTCCCCTCCCGGAATTAAAAGCGGTCCTTTTTCCCTGATATCTTCAATGTTAATTCCTGTTTCCCCGGTCAGCGGCCTGATCGCCCGGGACATTATATCACCGGGAGCCCAATCCGGGTATCCATTTATCTCAAGCAGTGAAGCCAGCTCCCTGAAAATCTCATATTCGGCTCTGCACTCACCGGGGGGATCTACCAGTCGGGGTCCGTAGTTAAGATACTGATGGCTCATCGCGTTGAAAAAAAGATCTTCTTTTTCCAGGAAGTAAGTTGCCGGCAGGATTAAGTCGGAAGCGGCGGCCGTATCGGTTAAAAAATGTTCTGATGTAACCTTAAAAGGCACCCTGGAAAAAGCTTCGTGCAGCCGGCTGCTGTCCCCCACCTGGACAAGGGGGTTGGAGCGGCTGATATACATAAATTGAACAGCCGGATCATTAAAATTAAGAAGGCTTTCAGCAAGCCGGGGTTTTGGATAATAACGCCGGCTTGGCCCGAGGTCGTCGCCCTGAAGGAAAGAATGGTCGATATGACGGTTTACTCTTAAGTTGGCATAATTGGCCCCTCCTCCGGAAACCCCGATATTTCCCGTCAGCGCAGCCAGGGCGTCAATAGCCCGGACCATATTCCCGCCGTTGCTGTGTCTCTGGGGGCCGATACCAATCAAAATGGCTGCCGGTTTAGAGCGGGCATATTCTAAAGCTAGTTGTTCAATCACTTCCGGATCCAACCCGGTCAACTCGAACGCTTTATCAGTAGTGTACTCTTTGCACAACCCGGCAAACTGCTCAAACCCGGAGCTGGATTGATCAATAAAATCTTGATCCTGCAAGCCATTTTCAATAATTACCCGGGCCATGGCCAGGGCCAGCACCCCGTCCGTGCCCGGTTTAATACCGAGATGCAGGTCTGCAACTTTAGAGGTCGCGGTCCGAACCGGATCAATCACAATTACCCGGGTTCCCTTTTGACCTGCCCGCTGAATAAAAAACTGAAGGTGAATAGAGGTGTTGGCCGGGTTGCGCCCCCAGACCAGGATCAGGCGTGAATTAAGCAGATCGTGGTAAGGGTGGGCCAGTACAGATCCAAAATCATACTTCTGGGCGGCCAGGCCGGCTCCCCAGCAGAGGCTGCCCCGGTGGACAGTACAACCGCCCAGGGCGCTGAAGAAGCGGGATTCAATATTTTTCAGGAGTCCGCTGTAGCCGGCATCATAATAATGCATCAGCGCCTGCGGACCACCTTTTTCAAAGGCCTTTTGGATTTGATCTGCCATTACCCTTAAAGCTTTCGGCCAGTCAATCTCTTTAAAAGAACCGTCTTTTTTAAGAAGAGGATGGCGCAAACGAAGGGGATGATTGACCCGATCCGCATGTTCCCTGCCCTTGCTGCAAATTATGCCTCCAGTGGCTGGTTGATCAGGATCGGGGTCAATCGAAATTACCCTGCCCTGTTCTTCCCTGGCCACCAGACCACATTGGTCCCAGCAGTTCAGGGGGCAGGTGGTCTTTATAACTTTCATATCCCACTAACCTTTACTTAACAATTAAAACATTTGCTCCAGTGCAGTGGGCAACTTTATTGCTGACGCTGCCCAGAAACAGCTCGCCGATTCCTTTCAAGCCGCGGTTGCCCAACACAACCAGGTTGACGTCTTCCTTCTGGCTCATTTCACAGATAGCATCGGCCGGTGACCTGTGGCCGGTTATTACTTCGGTTTTTACATTCAAGCCCTTATCTTTAAAAGGCTGCGCCGCTTTTTCAACCACCTTTTTTGCCTCTTCGGCCACGTGCCTGTTGATCTTTTCCCAGTCAACATCCTTCAATTCCTTAATCTCAGTTACGCCCTGGTAAACACGGGGTGGTGAAAAATACTTTTCAATTACTGTGGTAACAATAACTTCCGCTTTCAAGGCTTCAGCAATTAAAAGGGCTTCATCCATCACTTTTTGGGAATGCTCTGAACCGTCAGTTGCCAGTAAAATCCGGTACATCTCTTTCACTCCTTTTAAAGATAGTAAGGGTCGTTACATTTTAATAATTCTACATCTTAATAATTCTACATCAGTTACCGGTTTCCCTTTTTCTGAAACCCTTAATTTTACAATTACCCTGATCTATTTTATATTAAAAGTCAAGCAGGAAATTAACCAGCTTACGGTCAAAGCGGTCCGGGGCAGTTTCCATGGGGCAGTGGCCTTCTCCCTGCATTACGATCAGCTCCGAATTGGGAAGCAGCCGATCAATCTCCTTGCCCTGTTCAGGTGGAATCCAGGTATCATTTTCTCCCCAGATACAAAGCACTGGAATTTCCAATTGATCCAGCTGATCTAACAAGGGGTCGGGTTCGGTGCGCAGTAAATCCGGCCACGTAGTAGCAGTGTTTTCAATATTTAAAGGCAGGTAGTAACCGCTTAATTCATGCTCGGTTGGCTGCTGGCCGTAAGCCGAGGCAAGAAGTTCCTCTATGCGGCTTTGATCGGCTATAAGGCGGTTGCTTAAAATCCTGACCCATTGTCCCACCGGGGGATACCTGAGCAGGGCCGCATACGGCGAAGGCTCAAATGGAACCAGTGCTCCGGCAACCAGGGTGACACTTTCAGCCTGCTCCGGCCTCTGCAGCGCCATGGCCGTTACCGTCGCTCCGCCCATTGAGTGCCCCACCAGGTTCCATTTTGTTCCCGGAAACATTCCTTCCAGCATGCCCCAGAGCAGTTCCCCTCTTGTTTCAGCAGAGTGATCAAGGCTCGCTCTCCGTTCACTCAAACCAAACCCGGGCAGATCAACGGCGATCACCTGGAATCCCTGCTCCTGGAGAACGGGCGCTGTATAGCGCCAGGTAAAAGTTGAAGCCCCCAGCCCGTGCACCAGGAGCACGTTTTTATCCAGGCCCCCGTCGCTTCCCCATTTACGGTAATGCAGTTCAACGCCATTTACTTCAAAAAATTCACTGTTGGAAAATGCCAACTCTTCACGCAATACTGCCGCTTCTTCCACCGCGATCAGATATGGCACGATACTAAACAGCACGAACAGGATCACCAGAAACAGCCCCAACCATTTTAAAAACTTAAGTTTGACAGGATCCTTTTGTGCAAGGTCACCCAAAAAAACCATCACTCCCGGAAAAATAGAGCTTATTTAAACTAGTGTATTCTTTTAGCAAACCTTTTATTCCCGGTGCGGATTGCCTTTACCCTGATTCCAACACAGGTCAAACTATCCGGAAAGCCTCTGCTGATATTATAACGTACCGGCAACCAGGCCGGCGGTATAATTAGTGGAAAAAGAAAATCAATTTATATGGCCGGATCTAGAAACCGATCTTTAACGATCGCTTTCATTTTCCAGGAGCCAGCCAAGCGACAGCCGTTTCAAAGTAGCTTCGGTGGGATTCCCAGTTTCTGTGTCCCAGCCGGCAAAGCGGTAATAAAGGTCGCGGGCGGCTTCGATTTCATCCCTGTCCAGGGCTCTTCCTTCTGAAGGGCCACCGGTCAGCGGTTCAAACAGGCGCTCCGGCAAAATATCATCCTTCTTGTTAAAACCTTCCCCGGCATTAAAAAAGCGCATCATGTTGATACGGCGTTCACCGGCCAGCATTAGCTCATAAAGAGACGTATCCCAGCCCAGGCCGTAGCGGCATAGATCCGCCAGCTCAGAGGGTCCGTAAACCTGCCAGGCCGGCCCCCATACAAACTGGCACAAGCAAAGGCTGTCGGCTACAGCATAGAAACACTGGCTGTTATAGGCAAAGCGCACCTTTTCCTCATCCACTGTCATCCGGTCGGGCTCATAACCTTTCCAGATACCGATCTGCTTCAGTTTATTCCATATTCCGCTTTGAGGGTTGGCCGATAAAACCGTGTCATGAGCACTGGATTGATGATCTGCGCCAAAAGGGTTAACCGCATAGACAAGGCCCAAAGAAGGTTTCTGCTGGGGCATGTGGGCAGGCAGTTCCTGACCTTTAACGGCAATGCTAAGTTCAAGGGCTTCATCTCCAAGCTGCCTGGCCGCCTCATGGCTGCCTTCAGCCAGCATGGCCCCGAGACCTTTTCTACTTGCGATCTGTTCAATTATATCAGGCAACACTTCTTCATTGCTAAAGGTCAGCTCCAATCCCCCTGTATCTTCCTTTGTCAGCAAACCCTTTTCAAAACATTCCATGGCAAAAGCAATGGTGGCGCCACAGGAAATAGTATCAAGACCGTACATATTACAGAGCTGATTGGCATGGGCAATCGCTTCCAGGCTTTTTATCCCGCAGTATGATCCGAGGGCAGCGCAGGTTTCAAATTCAGGGCCGCCGTAAAGAGGATCGACCATACCAGGTACTTCCACTATTCGCTTGCACCTTACTACACATCCGTAACAGGTGTCCCTCTTTTTAAGGATAGTATCTGTCATCGTGATGCCGGTGATTTTTTCCGCGCCTTCGGGGAACCAGCCTGAATTCCAGTTTTTGGTAACCAGATACCCCACCAGGTTCAAACTTTCAAGATCGCCGGAAGTGCCGTTTTCAGCCAGGTTCCTCAACACACTGTTAGCCTGGATCCTGTCTTTGGCTTCTGCTGAAAGCTCCTTCACTCTTTCCTGGTTAACAGGCTTTAGTTTCTTTCCTTTCTTAACCACAACCGCTTTCAGGTTTTTGGAGCCCATCACCGCCCCGGTGCCGTTCCGCCCGTTGGCCCGGTTACACATATTCATGATCGAAGCATATTTAACCATGTTCTCCCCGGCCGGGCCGATCTGGGCAATCTGGAGGTTGTCTTCGCCAAGTTCCGCCCTGATCTCTTTTTCAGCCTCCCCGGTAACCCTGCCCCAGGCTGAAGCGGCACTGCGCAATTCAGCTTTTTCACCGGTAATGTAAAGGTAGACTGGTTCAGAAGCCCGGCCGCTGAAGATAATCGCATCCCATCCGTTTGCTTTAAGCTCGGCCGGGAAAAATCCCCCGGCCTGGCTGTCGGCGATAGCCCCCGTAAGCGGACTTTTTGTGGTTACGTTTACCCTGCTCAAACCGCTGATGGGGAGGCCGGTTAAGGGTGAAACTGCCATAACCAGGACATTGCCGGATGAAAGCGGGTCCACCCCCGTTTTGATCCGGTTTAAAAAAAGGTATAGTCCAAGCGCCGAACCCCCGGGGTAGAGACGGTATATTTCACCCGGAATTGTTTTCACGGCCACTGTCCCATGTTCCAAATCAACGTCAAGGACCCTGGCTTCCGGAAATAAACTCATTCTATAATCGCTCCTTTATCCGTTATTTAAAGTCCCGTCAAATATCCCGGGAAACTGATCTCTCAACTGCCGGGCCGGTTTAGGTTATCTAACCCATTGCTTGTGCCTTTTCTATTCGCCCCGCCAAAACCCTGCCTTAAAAAACTTTAAGCCTTCCTGTATCTGACAAATATTTTAGCGGCCCTGAAAATACTCCCCTACATCTTCCCGCGAGCGGGTATTAAAAACATCACTTTTTCCCAGCCAGCCCTTGCGGGCGATCGATACTCCCAGGTAAGTATCTCTAAAATCTTCCACCCGGTGAGCATCAGGGTTGATTGAAACAAGCAACCCCATTTCCCTGATCTTTTTCAGGTGCCGCCAGTCCAGATCAAGGCGGGCCGGGCTGGCATTTAATTCCAGTATTACCCCGTTTTCCAGGGCAGCATGTAAAATCTTTTCCAGGTCAAATGACGAGCTTTCCCGGCCCAGAAGAAGCCTGTTAGTGGGGTGGCCAAGCATGGTCACCCGGGGGTGGCCCAAAGCATGTAGCAATCTGTCAGTCATCTTCTTCCGCTCCATTTTTAAAACGGAGTGGACGGAGGCGATTACAAAATCAAGTTTTCCCAGGATCCGATCATCGTAATCCAGGCTGCCGTCGGTACGGATATCAGACTCCACCCCGTGAAATATGCCCAGATCGGGATATTTTTCCCGCAGGGCCATAATCTCCTCAGACTGGCTATCCAGTTCGCTTTCGCTCAAGCCCCCGGCATAATAAGCGGACTGGCTGTGATCGCTGATGCCCACATAGTGATAACCCTGTTCCCGGCAGTATTCAACCACTTCTTTCAGGGTATTAATCCCGTCACTATAGTTGGTATGAATATGAAAAATCCCCCTGATGTCTCCCTTTTCCACCAGAGTAGGCAGGGAACCGTTTTCGGCCGCCTCTATTTCTCCATAGTTTTCTCTCAGCTCCGGCTGAATAAATGGAAGGCCGAGGACGGCGAAGAAGTCAGTTTCACTGCTGCATTTAAGGGCTTCCCCATTGTGAAAAATGCCGTATTCGTTGATTTTCAGGCCCATAGCGCGGGCCCGGTGCCGCATGGCCATATTATGCTCTTTGCTTCCGGTAAAATGGTGGAGGGCAAAAGGGTATTCTTCCTTTCCAACCACGCGCAAATCGGCGTTGATCCCTTCATTAAGCCGCACCGAAGCCTTGGTATCCCCGTGGGCAATCACTTCTTCAACCCCGTCAAGTTCTGCAAAAAACCCGGTCAGTCCGGCGGGCTCGCTGGTTGAAGCCACCAGGTCAATATCCTTCACAATTTCCCGGCAGCGCCTGATGCTGCCGGCCAGGCTTACTTGATCCAGGGCTGAAAACTTTTTGATTTCAGCCAGCAAATTCTCAGCTATCTGGAGCGCTTCGGTGTAAAAAAACTGGCCCTCATAACGCCTCAGGAACTCAATCCCTTCCAGGATATTCTCCTGGGTCTTGGAGCCAAACCCCTTTAGGCCAACCAACCGGTTTTCCCGGCAGGCATACTCCAGTTCGGCCAGCGAGGTTATTTCCAGCATATCGTAAAGGGCCCTTACCTTGCGGGGGCCTAAACCGGGCACCCTGAGCATTTCCAGCAGGCCTTCGGGTATACTTGCCTTTAACTCCTCGTAATAAGGCAGTTCCCCGGTAAGGACATATTCTTTGAGCTTTTCGTTCAGGGCTGCTCCGATGCCCTTTACATCCTTTAGCTTGTCTTTCTGGACCAGCCGCTGCAGTTCTTCTTCGCCCATCATTTCAACAGTCCGGGCGGCGCTGTAGTAGGCCCTGCTTTTAAAAGGATTTTCTCCTTTAAGCTCAAGGAAAATTCCAATTTCCTCCAGCATCTTTGCCGTGCCCTGTTTTTCCATTTTCATCCCTTCCGGCCTGAGTATGGTCTTGTTTTTAATTGCCTGTGCAGGACAACAGGCCCAAAATTTGCAGCTGCCTGCATAATGTCCGGAAAACCATCCTAAGCTCCTGCCTAAACGATAACCAAAATGCCCGGTTTTTGCAAATGGATATCAGGCGGCATCCTCCGTTCAAAAAAGGTTTTTTTTATGAAAGAAAAGAAGTAAGGTTAAAGGAAACACATGTCAAAGAAAGGAGCGTTAAAATGCTTTCACACACAGCTTACCTGACTTTTAACACCGAAAAAAGGCGTGAGTATATCAACATCACCGGCGATGTAGAGAAGGCTCTTGATGAAAGCGGCATCAGGGAAGGCTTTGCCATGGTATCGGCAATGCACCTGACGGCGGGAGTATATATTAATGACAACGAATCCGGCCTGATCCAGGATATCGATGAAATGCTGGAAAGGCTCGCCCCTTACCGCAAAGATTACAGGCACCACCGGACCGGGGAAGATAACGGCGATGCTCATTTGAAAAACATGCTGGTTGGCCACCAGGTCTTAATCCCGATCACCGGGGGCAAACTCGACTTCGGCCCCTGGCAGCAGGTTTTTTATGCCGAATTTGACGGCAAACGCAGGAAAAGAGTTGTAATCAAATTGATCGGCGACTGATTATCCATAAAATCATTGATAATAATCCTGCAGGCACTGCACGCCCATTTTCTGCTTTTTAACAGCCTGGATTCCTTCCAGGGCGGCAAGGGCACCCTGGATAGTGGTTATAATCGAAACGCCCCGCTGGGCCGCCAGGCGGCGCATGCTGGCCCCGTCCGATTTGGCGCTGGCGCTCTCAGGGGTATTAATAATCAGATCAACGCGGCCTTCATTGATGTAATCAAGCATGTGCGGTGACCCTTCGCTGATCCGTTTTACTTCTTCCACACTGATGCCAACATCACGGAGGGCGGCAGCCGTCCCGGATGTGGCCAGGATTTCAAAGCCCAGCCGGGCCAGGCCCCGGGCCAGTTCCACTGCCTGCGGCTTGTCCCGGTTGGCCACCGTGATAAAGATCCGGCCCTCAAATGGCAGGGGCGTACCCGCCGCGCGCTGGGCCTTGGCCATAGCCATTCCCAGGTCGTAATCGATGCCCATTACCTCCCCGGTAGAGCGCATTTCGGGGCCGAGCACAATATCTGTATCATCAAACCTGATAAACGAAAACACTGCTTCTTTAACCGAATAATATAGAGGAATGATTTCAGATGTAAAACCGAGCTCGGTCAGGGTAGCCCCGGCTATCACCCTTGCTGCCAGGCCGGCCAGCGGCACACCGATAGCCTTGCCCACAAACGGCACGGTCCTGGAAGCGCGGGGGTTGGCTTCCAGGATAAATACTTCCCGCCCCCTGATCGCAAACTGGATATTTAACAGGCCGATCACATTCAGTTCCCGGGCCAGCATTTCAGTTTGCCGGCGAATCTCTTTCAGCTGCTGCGGCCCGATACTGTAAGTAGGTAAAACGCAGCAGCTGTCACCGGAGTGGACCCCGGCATGCTCGACGTGTTCCATGATTCCGCCCATTACAACCAGTTCTCCGTCGCTCACAGCATCAACGTCAATTTCCACCGCCCCTTCCAGGAACTTATCCAGCAGGAGAGGGTTGGCCGGATTTAGTTCCGGCAGGGAGGAAATATATTTTTCCAGATCACCGGCTGAATAAACTACCCGCATAGACCTGCCCCCAAGGACGTATGATGGGCGGGCAAGCAAAGGAAATCCGAGTTTTTCAGATATCTGTAAGGCTTCTTCCGGGTTGTCGGCCGTCCCGTGAGGGATTTCCCAGAGGCCCAGTTTGTCGACTACCTCTGCAAATTCACGCCTGTTTTCCACCCGGTCGATATCACGTGGCGAGGTCCCCCACAGGGGCATATCTGCCTCCAGGAGGGGCTGAGCCAGTTTCAGGGGGGTCTGCCCGCCAAACTGCAGGATAATCCCGTCGGGTTTTTCTTCATAACAGATATTCAGCACATCCTCAAGGGTGAGGGGCTCGAAGTACAGGCAATCTGAAATGTCATAGTCCGTACTCACAGTTTCCGGGTTGCAGTTGACCATAATCACTTCATACCCCTCTTCCCGCAGGGTCATTGCCGCCCGCACACAGCAGTAATCAAACTCCAGGCCCTGCCCGATGCGGTTGGGGCCGCTGCCGAGGATCATCACCTTACCCTTTTTATCCTTCTTGGAACCGATTCTTTCCGGCACGTCTGCTTCGGCAGCGCCTTTTTCATAAGTTGAATAAAGGTAGGGGGTATAAGCTTCAAATTCGCCGGCGCAGGTGTCCACCCGCCGGTAAACAGGATAAATTGACCAGGCCTGCCTGCGCCGACGCACCTCCGGTTCGCTGTCTCCGATCAACCGGGCAATCCTTTCATCCGAAAAACCCCAGGATTTGGCCCGCCAGAGCAGATCTTCGTTCAGTTCCCGGACAGACTTGATTTCTTTTTCCAGCAGGATCAGCTGTTCCATTTGATCAATAAACCAGCCGTCAATACCGCTCAACCTGCTGATTTCATCAGGCGTAAAGCCCGATCGGAGGGCCACGGCAAGGCTAAAAATTCTTTCGGGCCGGGGCACCTGCAGCTGCTCTTCCAACCAGGCGGTCCGGTCGGTGCGCTCGGGGGGCAGTTTTTCTTCGATCAGGCCGTCAAAGCCCTGCTCAAGCGATCGCAAAGCCTTGTGCAGCGACTCCTTAAAGGTGCGGGCAATACTCATTACTTCCCCGACCGATTTCATCCTGGTATTTAATACCTGGTTGGCTCCCGGAAACTTGTCAAAGTCCCAGCGGGGAATTTTAACCACCACATAGTCGATAGCCGGTTCAAATGAAGCCGGTGTTTCCCTGGTAATATCGTTGGATAACTCGTCCAGGCTGTACCCTACGGCCAGCTTGGCGGCAATCTTGGCGATGGGAAAACCGGTAGCCTTGGAAGCAAGGGCCGAAGAACGCGAAACCCGGGGGTTCATCTCCACCACGACCATGCGGCTGGTTTCAGGATCCATGGCAAACTGGATATTGCATCCTCCTGTTTCCACCCCGATCTCCCGCAGTGCCCGGATGGAAGCATCACGCATCATCTGGTATTCATGATCGCTAAGGGTTTGGGCCGGGGCCACGGTTATACTCTCGCCGGTGTGCACTCCCATGGGGTCCATATTTTCAATCGAGCAAACAATAACCACGTTATCATTGCAATCCCGCATCACTTCCAGCTCAAACTCTTTCCAGTTCATCAGGGCCTCTTCGACCAGGACCTGCTTAATGGGGCTGTTGTAAAGCCCCGTTGCAACCATGTCCACCAGCTCTGCTTCGGTTTTGGCGATACCGCCCCCGGCGCCGCCCAGGGTGAAAGAAGGCCTGATTACCAGGGGATACCCTTTTTTTTCGGCAAAGGCCAGCGCTTCATCAACGCTTTTCAGGTGGACACTTTCGGCCGATTCCAGGCCGGCCCGGTCCATGGCCGCTTTAAATAGATCCCGGTTTTCAGCCCGGTTGATTACCTCTGAATTGGCCCCGATCAGCTCCACACCAAAATGATCCAGGACTCCTGTTTCCGCCAGTTCGACGGCAATGTTAAGGGCGGTTTGCCCGCCGAGGGTTGGCAGTAAGGCCTGGGGGCGTTCTTTTTCGATCACCATGGTCGCCGCTTCAATTGTCAGCGGTTCCACGTAAGTCCGGTCGGCCATGACGGGATCGGTCATAATCGTAGCCGGGTTGCTGTTAATAAGGATTACTTCGTATCCTTCTTCTTTCAGGGCCCGGCAGGCCTGGGTCCCGGAATAATCAAATTCGCAGGCCTGGCCGATCACAATCGGTCCGGAGCCGATAATCATAATTTTTTGCAGGTCCGTTCTTTTTGGCATGAATCAGGCTTCCCCCTTCCCGGTTTCTACTGCCATTAGCTGCATAAATTTATCAAACAGGTAGATCGAATCATGGGGGCCGGGAGAAGCTTCAGGGTGGTACTGCACGGAAAACCACTTCTGCTCTCTGTTTTCCATCCCCTCAAGGGTATTATCGTTCAGGTTAATATGAGTGGCTTCAATCCCCGGCGGCATTTTATCCATATCAACACAGTAGCCGTGGTTCTGAGAGGTAATGTGGACCTTGCCGGTCGCTAAATCCTTGACGGGGTGATTGGCTCCCCGGTGGCCGAAAGTCAGCTTAAAAGTTTTCAGCCCGGAGGCCAGTCCCAGCATCTGATGGCCGAGGCAGATACCCATCATCGGTGCTTTGCCTAACAGCGCTTTGATTTCAGGTATGAGGTGTTTCTGGACGGCCGGGTCACCAGGCCCGTTGGAGAGGACAATCCCGTTCGGCTTTAAGGCCAGCACATCGGCAGCGGGGGTCCGGTGGGGAACCACGGTTACCCTGCACCCCCTCAAGGTCAGGTGCCTGAGAATGTTGTATTTAACTCCGTAATCATAAACCACGACATGATAACCTTTCTCCGGGTAAACCCAGCTAAAAGATTCCGGGTTCGAAACTTCATCCACCAGGTTCCGGGAATCCAACTCCCGGTTAGCCAGCAGTTTTTGACGGAGCGTTTCCGGATCTTTTTCTTCAGTGGACAACACCCCTTTCATGGTGCCCGCTCTGCGCAGGTGCAAGGTGAGCGAGCGGGTATCGATTCCTTCCACACCCATGATGCCGTGCTCCTCAAGGTAATTGGCCAGAGAATCCTGGGCCCGCTGGTTACGGGGCCTCCGGCAGCATTCCTTTACTAAAAGACCCTCCACCTGGGGAGAGTCCGATTCCATATCATATTCAGTTATCCCGTAACTTCCAATCACCGGGTAAGCAAAGGTCAGGATTTGCCCCCGGTACGAAGGATCGGTTATCATCTCCTGGTAGCCGGTCATGGCCGTATTAAAAACCACTTCCCCGAACACTTCCCCTTGCCCCGAGAAACAAGCTCCTTTCATAGTAAAACCGTCTTCCAAAACCAGCAGTGCTTGCAGGGCCATCTCCTCCCTTTCCATGTTTAACCCAGAAATAAAACAGCACCAATTGCGATTACATACATCTTTAAAATTATAACGGCTGAGCCGGCCTTTGACAAGCCTGTCAGCGGCAAAAAGAATCAACCGCCCGCTCCAATTTATGAAGAGCTTTTTCCACTATCGTGCAGGGAGTGCCCAGGTTCATCCGTACAAACCCTTCTCCCCC